>Ga0209395_1000655_pt1 | contig 50113 bp, 39 predicted proteins | sample GOMGulsemesocosm_3_FD_184635 | JGI IMG/M metagenome (GOLD analysis project Ga0209395, IMG submission 184635) | Methane-oxidizing microbial communities from mesocosms in the Gulf of Mexico - GOM9D Gulf of Mexico (SPAdes) (version 2) | ecosystem: Environmental > Aquatic > Marine > Cold seeps... | reverse complement strand
TTGACCATAGCTGGCTGACAGATCCAGATCAGCATATTGATAGCTAGTGCTGATTTCGAAACCGCTTAGCTGAGCCTGTCCAATATTGACTTTTTCACCATCCGGCCATTCATCACTGTAGATATCAGTAATGAAATCTTTCAGATCATTGCGAAAGATATTAACGCGGGTAACTAGCGAATCGTTGTTGTTAAATACACCTAGGTAATCAAATACAACGCCGAGCTCTTTGTTATCTGCGCGTTCTGATTTTAGATTCGGATTGGGCTTAAAGCCACGGCCTGACGTGAACAACTCTCCATCACGTGGATTGTTAATGGCTTCGGCATAAGAGGCGAAGAATTTAATGTTGTCGTTTAGGTGATAAACACCGTTTAGTGATTTTGATACGCGCGCTTCGCTGCGTCCTTCACGTAGTAAAGGTTCGCCATCGAGGCCTATAGCGTTGGGTGACATGATAGTGAAGTAGTCGTAACGCAAACCAGGGATGATTTCAAAAGAATCACCTAATGGTATTTGGATATTAACCCAGCTGGCAAATTTCTTGGCTTCACTGGTGGCTTCACTGTCGGCGCTTTCATCGGCGATAACAGCTCCAGTAAGGATATCTGATTCAATAATTTCACCTAAGTGAGAAGTGAAATGACCTGAAACCCCGTAGTGGAATAAGCCAAAATCAGTGAGGCTATTATTGCTAATGCTAATGCCCCAACTATTATCCTGAATATCTTGAATGCCTTGCACGTTGTCTTCTTTATCTTCCCAAGAGAACGAGTCGACGCGATTAATGTACACCGATGCCGTGAGATCGACTAACTCATTGTCACTGGCCTTGTCAGTCCAAACCAGCGAGCTACCAGTGTATTTTGTGTCACGATATCCGATGTCTTCACGTACCTGAAAGGTTCTACTATCATCATAATTTAGTGCGAATGCGAGACGCTGATCATCATTTAACTGGTTATTGAATTTTACTAGCGCCGAGTCTTGATTGCCTCGTGTTTTTTCATAACTGCCGCCAACGCCACCTATTTCGTATGGGTCGCGTTTACTAGTTTGTGCGGCGACGAGATAATCTAGGTTATCTTGCTGGCCAAATAGACTAAGACCAATATCATTTTGCGCGTTATTAGTGCGATAGCCAACATTGAACTTACTACCGAAGGTTTCGCCATGTTCAAGTAGATCCGTGGCTGATAACGTTTCGATGGATATTTTACCTGCTGCAGCACCAGATGTTGGACCTGCAGTGACCTGAATGTTCTTAACAAAGTTAGGGTTTAACTGCCAGCTGCCACGCTTGGTCGCAAAATTGCTTTGATAAATACCATCGATTGAAATGTAGGCGTGAGATTGCGCTAGGCCACGAATCGAGATGTTTTCATTGGTTGGGGTCGGGCCGCCAAGTACGTCGACATTAGGCAGAATACGTAGTGCTGCTGGCACATTCTTACTGCCGATGTTAGTGATCGTCTGAGCGTCGACGGCACTAATTGCCTGCACGGCACGTAGTGCTTGTTGCTTATCTAATTCGCTAGCGGTGACGGTGATACTGTCTAAAAGGTATTTCTCATGGTCAGTTTCCGCCTGAGCGAGATTTGAGGCTAACGCGAGCGAAAGGGCAATGGATAAAGATGATAAGTGGTATGTTTTCATGATTAGAATGACTCTTTGTTGTAAATGAGAACCATTCTAATTAGTGGTTGTTCACCCAATTGTCACAGTTCGTTGTGATGAGTGTGAATATTAATCAATTATTCAGTAATTTCAAAGCTTAAGAAACGTTCGACTGAGCGAACATCGGCTTCTGAATCGTTGTCTAGTACGATTTCATATTCGACGCCGAGTAAGTAACGGCCGGGTCTTTGTCCGGTAAATGTTACCATTCCTTTATCTTGCGCTGTTAATATCACCTCGAGCTTGTCGCTGTCTTGGTAGTAAAATTCATTGAGACTCTTGAGCGCGACTTCGGCGCCAACGACTGGCTTGCCATTGTGAGTTACCTCAAAACTAAGTGCTTTACCCGCGCGAAGTTTGTTTGGGTGTTGCAGCAGTTTAATTTGTAGGCCATCGGTGCGGTTGTTGGTGACGTCTGTAAATCCATTGTAGCTAATGTAAGTCTCTGAAATAATTTGCTTTTCAACGGTTTTTTCTGTTTTTACGCCAGGAGGTAACGTGTGATATTGTGATTTAGGCATCCGCACCTTGTGCTTTTTGCCTTGCTGATCAAAATAGAATGACAAAAATACTTGGGTCATCGGACTTTCGATATGATAAGTGCCAGCCTGCTTGAACTCTACTTCAAACACTTCCTTAACCTGACCGGAAAAGCTCGTTTTAACAGCCTGCTCAATCTTTTGTGGTGAGGTAATATTTAGTGTCTTTACCTGATGATTATCTTGCGCAATATAAGTTTGTGCCGAGCGAGAAACATCTAGTGCGAAGATGGTTTGCTCATCGCTGTTGATTTCATGGTTATCTGCTTTGATCCAGATGTCGTGGGCAAAACTCGCACTACAAGTGACTGACAGGATGCTGGCAAGGAGTAACTTTTTCATCGGGGTGTTCCTTTTGTGAGAATAATAACTATTATTACTTAGTGATGTTCAATCAAATGTCACTGGTGACATGAATGCAGGCGTTTTTAATTTCTTTTCTACCCGCGAGACATGATTGCCCTTGACCGTTAATCGGTAGGGTGACTACTTCTCTGCCACCCTTTTCCCGCGCAACTTCGATGGAAACACTAGTCCATTGGTTAGCCAATGAAAATTGATAGTGCAGGCGCTTTTTGGTCGTCGTCGCGCCGCTCAACGCGTCAACTTGCTGTTGGTTTTCACGGGCTATTTTGCGCCAAAACTGTTTGAGATCCCTGACCCACTTGCCTTTTTCCTTTAGTAATAACTTAGGTTGATGAACGCCATTCGCATCGCTTAACCAGATGGCGATGTAGGGGTTGTTGCTGTTAAAACCAAAATCCGCTAGTGCGATGTCGACCTGTAATTGAGCGGCCTGAGCGTTACTCGCGAGGAGTGAGATTACAATTAATACAATTTTTTTCATGGGTTATTCCAACAGTAAAATAAAGCTTATGAGGCTTAGGGAGAGGTATATTAAATAGTTTTTACGCTGTTTCTTATCGCGCAATGATAGCCAGATGCCGCTAGCCGCGCTAAATATCAATAGCAGCGCGCTAACGTCCGAGACAATGAGCCATAACGTGCTGGTATGCCTGTTTTGGTGGAGCTCGTTTAGTTTGACCCATAATCCTAGATCGGCAGATTCGATGGATAGGGTATCTTGCTCAATGTAAATCTCTAGACGTTTACCTGGAGTGGCGATAGATAGCTCTTGCATCTCGGCGAGTGAAGATAACTGCAAGGGAGTTAACTCAATCTGTTGCTGTAACAACCTATCCCCAAGCGCTAGGGGGGTTAACTTGGCGACTGTGATGTGCTGTTCTTTTAGGGTAGGGATCGCTTCAAATAATGCTCGGTGATTCAGGCTTAGACCGCTCAATGAGAAAATAAGTAATAGGGTGCAACAGATCAGTGAGGATACCGTATGAAGCTTCTTGAGTAATTTCGTTTTGATTATCATGCGGTGCTATCCATCGTTGTTCGTTGGCGTGATGCAATAGAGTCGTACATCATACAATAACAAACCTCACTCAATTGTTTCGGCTATACCGCTATTCGTTGACATAAATTAGACGTATTAATGATTATCATTCGCAAAAATTTATTGGGGTGCTGTGATGAGTAATATTCGCGTTTTGTTGGTGGAAGATAATTTGGCATTGGCAGGCTCGGTTGGGGACTACTTTTCGGCTAATCAGCTGGAAATAGATTATGCCTATAATGGCCTTGCTGGAATGGCGCTAGCATCGAGCAATGAATATGACGTGATGATACTCGACGTTTCCTTACCCAAGATTGATGGCTTAACCCTGTGTTCTAAAATTCGTCACCAGCTATTTAACAACACCCCGATAATTTTTCTAACGGCACGCGATACCTTAGAAGATAAACTGTTGGGTTTTAGCCATGGGGCAGACGATTATTTGGTTAAGCCCTTTGCACTTGAGGAATTGTATTGTCGAGTTAATGTGTTGTCCTTGCGCGGACCTCGGCGAGATATCGGTAAGCAATCGTTAGCAGGGCTCGATATTGACTACAATCTGCGAACGGTGACCTGCAATGACATCACCATAAAATTACATTATCTGCAGATGGATATTCTTAAGGTGATGGTGCAACATTATCCAAATACCGTGTCGCGAGAGTCCCTTGAACAGCAAATTTGGGGCGGTGGAACATCCCCTGATAGCTCGCCGCTCCGCACACATATCTATCGGCTAAGAATGGCATTAGAAAAACCATTTAAGCGAAATATTATCGAAACGGTTTATGGCAAAGGGTATCAGATTGTTCAATCGTCATAGTGTTAAGCGTGAGCTTATTCTCGGTTTCGCTGCTTACACTGCGTTGATTAGCGTTGCGTTTGGTTACATTGCGTTTAATGCAACGCACCGTCTGGAAAATCAGGTAGCGCAATCGCGCATAGAGTTTGTTGACCAGGTGTTAGTGGCGACACTTGAAAGCGACGTTAATGCTGATCCTGTACGCACGGTGACCAACTTTCGCCATAATGAGCTTCATCACTACCCTGGCCTAACCATCGTATTGGCCAATGAGGCGCAATTAAACCCGCTGCTACGGGATTATCCGTTGGGGGTGCATGATGACATCAATAATCTGGAGCTCCATCTCTATGTCACACAGCTGCCTCGGCTCAGCGAATATGTTTATTACATTTATGATGAAAACATAATTTCTAATCTAAATCAGCAAGAGAGTACCTATATTATTAATCTACTCGCTATCGGTTTAGCGTTGATTTTACTTGCTATCGGCTTGGCGCTATTACTTAATTGGCGGATCGTGACACCGCTCAATCTGCTGGCCAACGCGTTACTTAGTGAAAAGATCAAGGAGTCGCTACCTGGGTGCGAACGAGGCGATGAAATAGGTATTCTAGGCCGTAACCTCGACTCATTGCTAAAGCGTAACGAGCAGTTACTCCAAAAAGAAAAGCTATTCTCACGCCATTGTAGCCATGAGTTGCGCACGCCAGTGGCGATTATCGAAAATAGCATCAGCCTGCTAAAACTTGAGAACTGCGAACAACAGCTAAAGGAGCGCAGCATCGGTCGTATTAGTGGGGCGAGCAAAGACATTATCGGCTTAATCGAAACTTTCTTAATGCTGGGGCGAAAAGATAAGTACCCTAAGGCACAGCGCGTCGAACTATCCTCTATGGTTGACTCGATATTGCGGGATTTATCGGGCTGCCTGCCTAACGAAACGGTACCGGATGATGTCGTGGTGAGAGTTGCCGGCGAAATAAACAGCGAGCCAAGTATCTTAGCGGTGCTGCTTACTAATGTTATCCGTAATGCCTTTGTTCATTGTGATAGTAGCGTGGCGGTGTCAGGTGATGAACGGAGTCTAGTGGTGGTTAATGATATTAATCCACACCAAGCTGAAGGTTTTGGTTATGGCTTTGAAATCATTTCACGTATCGCCACCGATCTCGACTACCGGGTCTTCACCGAGCAAAGTGACGTTCGTTTTTATGTCCAAATTATTTTTTAATCGCTGACATAATTAACGATATTTTATATCCCTGGTATCGCCGTTGTTTAGTTAAAGTATTAAGTAATTATTGGCCAATAGTGTCCCTAGCGATAATTGAAATTAACTTTCCTAAAGCTGTATTATCGGTGCTTATTCACCATGTTAGCGAGATTGCTGTTTAAATGGATCGCTATGACGTGGATCGCTAATAAATTGTTCATCGGTCAGGCTCGATAGAAAGGCCAGTAACTGCGTTTTTTGTGTCTCGCTTAATTCAAACCCCTTCACAAATTGACTCTTTAATGGGTTGCCTCTGCCATCTCCTATATCGTCGCCAGAGGTTATATGGCGTCCGCCAGCGGCATAAAAATCGAGTACCTGCGCCAAGGTCTCGATAGAGCCATCATGCATGTAGGGCGCGGTTAGCTCAATATTACGAAGGGTCGGTGCACGAAACCGCCCGACATCCCGTGCCTTGCCCGTGACCTCAAACAGCCCAGTATCTTGTTGCGGATATGAATAATATCCCGTGGTGTTATACAGCCCTGTGTTGTGAAAGGCACGTAGATCAAGCTGCTGTAACTGATGGGTGGTGGACTGAGTGAAGTTAAAGCCGCCATGGCAATGGTGGCATTCCAAGCGCTCGGAAAAGAACAGAGTCATGCCGCGTAATTGCTGCGTAGTGAGTACATTGTCTTGCATCAGATAGGCATATCTATCGAAGGGGCTAGTGAGCGAGATAAGACTACGGCTAAAACTCGCCAGCGCCAAGACGATACGACCGAAATCGAGCTTGTCGTCAGCAAAGGCTTGCTCGGTCAGCTGACGATATTGCGGGGTGTTAAATCGGCTCAGGATCTCATCTTCGTGACCCGTCACGCCCATTTCAATCGGCTGCTCACCGAATAATGGTATTAGTATTTGTGCCTCTAATGAGGTCAATTGATCATGAGCCCAGGTGAAGCTCTTGTTATAGCCAACATTAATCAGTGGTTGCGCATTGCGTCGATGTGGTTGGCCAGTAGAGCCTGTTGAATGAGCGGTATTCTCACCAAAGGCATAACGCTGCTGGTGACAGCTGGCACATGATTGGCTTTGGTTAGCTGACAAATTTTTGTCATAAAATAAGTGACGACCTAAGGCGACTTTGGCCTCGCTCATTGGGTTTTCACAGGGCACTAACGGAGTCGGATAGTCGGCGCTAAGCTGCCACTGATAGGGTGCTTTGGGTGCGGGACCACAGCCAAAGATAAGTAACGCGCCAAGCAGCAGGTTATATTTATTGAACATCGGCAGAGCGCGGCGCTAATTTAAAGGCGCTTGGCGCGCCGTGTAGACCAATATTGGAGAACAGGCTTAAGCAGCTTTTTTGAGTTGGCAGCGAAAGACAGCGGCTCTCTTTATGCAATGCGATACCGCTTAAGAGTTGGCTCAAGTCTAAGGTAATCATTGGATGTTGCTCAGTTAAGCTGAGTGTCGTAATTACTGTGTTTGGCTGACGGCAGGCTTGATGTGGTGGACGTAGTACACTGGAAGACTGACAACCTGTCGCGCCTAAGTGAAAAGCCCATTGCTGTCCAGTGATACTATGCTCGAGGTCGAGGCGCATATATTTATACCCTTGTTGCCAGGTCCAAAACATATTGCTGTTGGCAAAAATTGATTGGGCGCGCATGGGGCTTTGGTGGTTGTGCAAAAAGGGTAATCCGAGCGTAAAACGTAGTTGACTTACTTGGGCTAGTGAGACGTTTGGCGCGAGTGTTATCTGCCAATTATGTTGTTCTGAGTCGACACAGTGCTGACCTATTAAGGCTATATTTTTGTCTTGCCATGTGTTTTTTTCAAGCGTAGCTGACTGCCATCCCTGCTCAGTCTTAATTTCAATATCAGACAGATAAAACCATAACTGAGCCAGCTGCCACGGCTGTTCTTGGCTAAGCGGCTGCTCACAGAGTACCCTCACTTGATTATAAGTGGGTTTAAACGTTAGTATCGAAGATTCAGGTTGTTCACTACAGCTTATTAGTAGTAGGCAAACCAAGCCGGTGAGGATTAGCTTTAATTGTTTCAAAATGAGTTATAACCGTCTAATGACTATCACACTAATAGGATGATACAAATGATCACCCAATACAAGCGTTTAACTATAGTCGTTTCATTGCTCATTGGATTGGTGACATTTGATGCTTGGGCACATGCAGAACACGATAAAGCGCGATTTATTGCTAATTCAGGCCTTGATCAAGGACAATGTGATAACCCATTGCGGCCGTGTCAAACTATTATCTATGGGATTGCTCAAGCGGCGAAAGGGGACCGACTACTCCTAGCGGCGGGGGATTATGACATTACCGTCATTGAGGAGATACTAGCGCTTAGCAATACCCTAGTACCGATTAGTGGCGGTTATAATCGCTTCGATCATTTCAATAATCAGAATCCAGACACTAATATCACCACACTGCGCGGTGTTCCCGATGAGATGGTTGAGGCTATTAGGGATAATGGGTTTAAGATTATCAACGACGGTAAGCGTCAGTTTAGCAAGTCACAAATTCAGCGAGTTAGCGCACAACACAATTTAGCCGCGCAAGGGCAAGGCGCAGCGAGTTGCATCAATGGCACGGCCGCAGGCTATCGTTGCCATAATATGGACTTGGTCAGTCATGTAAGCTTGGGTGAAATGAGCTTTAGGCCTGGCGCAGCCAATGATATTTGGGGGCATGTTGACCTTAATACTCACACCGAGTATGCCATTATCGGCTTGGTTAACGGGGTTGCCGTGTTTGATTTATCTAATCCTGTGCAGCCACGTGAAGTGGGGGCGATATCAGGATTAAACTCGAGCTGGCGTGATATTAAGGTTTATCAATATTTCGATAATGCGCTCGGTATTTGGCAGGCTTATGCTTATGTCACCATTGACAGCGCCAGCGATTATGTCTCAATCATCGATCTTAACCAGTTGCCCAATACCGTATCTTTGGTCACTAAAGATCGTGCGGTAACCCAAGCCCATAATGTGACTATCAGCAATGTTGATTATAGTCTCAATATTCCATTACCGGGCGCGACGCCGACTTTGCAGTTGGTTGGAGCACCCGCAAAGGGGAGTTATCGAAGTTCTTTTTTAAGTTTTTCACTGGCTAACCCCAAGCAATTATCCCGGCTGGCGAGCGGCGACAATCTCACCAATGGTTATACTCATGATGGGGGGTCGATGCGCGTGATTGATTCGCGCAAAGATAGCGATTGCCAAACAAATGGTCAACCTTGCACGCTGTTTATCGATTTCAATGAGAAAGAAATTAACTTATGGAACGCCACCAACCCGGGGCAGGAAAGCAAGTTAAGTACGTTGAGCTATAGTGATGTCGCACGAGCACATCAGTATGTGCATTCCGGTTGGTGGAGTGAGGACAAGCGTTATCTCTTTGCGCATGATGAGTTTGATGAAGCGAAAGCAAAGATAAATACCACGGTGCGGATTTTCGATTTGCAATCATTGACCACCCCAACTCAAATCGGACAGTGGACGGGATCGACGGCGGCTATCGATCATAATGGTTTTGTGCGTGGTAATCGCTATTACATGTCAAACTATACGCGCGGCGTGACGGTGTTAGATATCACCGATCCAACGGCGCCGAGTCAGGCGGCATTTTTCGATACGTATGGCCCGAGTGATTCCGCCTCTTACAATGGAGCATGGGGCGTTTATCCGTTTCTGCCATCCGGTTTGATTATTGTCAGTGATATTAGTGGTGGTCTGTTTGTACTGCGTGATAAGTCGTTAACTGTTGAGCAAGGAACTCTGTCTTTTGCTCAAACGATGGTTAGTACTGGCCAAGGGCAATCGCTTGCGATAGAGGTTAAGCGCGTGGGGGCGAGTAGCGATGCATCGAGTGTCAGCGTTGGTTATGAACTCCTTGATGGTAGTGCGCTTGGAGGTGAGGATTTTACGGCGCCACGTGGCGTACTTCATTGGGCTGGCTCAAGCGTGAAAACACAAATTATCCAAGTCGACATTGCCCCGGAACACAGTAGTGATGAATTTCAAGAACAGTTTTATATTCGGCTCTTTAATCCGACCAAAGGCGCGACCATATCGAGCCCTCATTACTTGCCCATTACGATAGAGGGAAAGCAACAAGGTGGGCTGATAAGTTTTGAAATAGCGAACTTGACGGTGCTAGAAACCCACCCTACTCACCAAGTTAAGGTGCGTCGCAATGGCTCTTTGCATGGCGAGGTTCGGGTTGATTATCAATTGAACTCAGTCAGCGCCGATATCGGTGTCGATATTGTCTCAGCTAGCGGCAGTCTGGTATGGACTGATGGCAGTAATGAGGTCAAAAGCATTACGCTGACTATTATCGATGATAAGGAGCGTGAAGCCGATGAAACGCTGAGTTTGTCCCTCACTGCGGTTGGCGATACTCGTCTTGGAAGCAATCCATTGCTGACCTTAACCATTAATGATGATGAGCGAAATACACCGCCTTCAATAACGCTAATTGAAAATTTTGAGATCAATACCAACCAAACGAGCACGCTAAGCGGTGTGGTGGTCGATCAAGAAAATGACCTGTTGAGTTATCAATGGAGCCAACTCAGTGGCAGCGTGGTCAAATTGATCGACAGTGATGCGCTTAAGGCAAGTTTTGTGGCGCCCAAGAGCGCGACCACGTTGAAATTTAAGCTGCAGGTAAGTGATAGTCGAGGTGGCGTGAATGACGCCAGTTTAACCGTGACAGTAAAAGCAAGTGCTGATGGTTCTAGCGAACAGAGTTCTGGCGGCGCGCTTCGCTTGCTATTGCTCATTGTATTATTGGGCTTGACCAGGCGTCGGTCAAAACGATAAATTATCTATAGTCGGATCATTGATGTTGAGAGTCCCAATGGTAAAAGTAGATTTACTTAAAATAGTTATCCTAGTGCTTGGTAGCTATCTACCGCTAGTAACTGCGGCGGATAAGCCTAAAGTGACGATATATATTGAGTCGATGCATGCGCTAGATCCCTATGTCACAGGAACTGGGAAAACGCTGGCGATAGCGACCACGGTTCAAGTCTTGGCGACGAGTGAATTGGATGTTAATTTTCAATATGCCAGTAAAAAGAAGACCGCGAAAATTCTGGATAGCGGTGCCAATGCTTGTATTGTCAATAAATTAAAGACGACTGAGCGTGCAGAAAGATATGTGTTTACGAATCCTATCAGCCTCTATTATGGGCAGCGACTTTACTATATGAACAACACTGACTTAGGGCATGATCCCGCGATGGCTGATCAGCAGACTGTTGATTTAAAAAATTTATTTCAAACGTATCCACAAAAAACGCTGATGCTAAAAGCTAATACGAGTTATGGGGATAAATTAGATAATATCTTGGCGACCATTGCAGAGAAAAACAAGCGCTACCTCGGTGCTAATATGTCTCAGACCAAATTGTTTCAAATGCTTGAATATAAGCGTGCTGATTTTATCATAAATTATCCATTGGTTAGGGCGCAGCCCGAATTATCTACGTTAGCGGTATCGGGGGCGCTCATTGAACATACCAATCATTATGTGCTCGGGCGCATGATGTGCAGTAACACCCCCGCAATGACTAACGTGATAGATATACTCAATAACCGTATAACGCTATTACATCAACAAAAGTCACTATTTGATATCCACAAGAACACACTTCATCCCGCCGATGTTGCCCAATTTGAACGCGATTATGCGCGAGAGTTTAAATAATAGACAGCTCAACTCGCGACCAATAACAAGTTTTTTATGCTTCGGCGGCGTAATTGTGATAGATTTTGGCCAAATTCTTCATCAGGTAATAATATGTTAGAAACTATCGTCAGTTATATTAATTCACTACTTTGGGGCTCCGTGCTTATTTACGGGTTAGTGGGGGCAGGTATTTTCTTCACCCTGCGCCTAGGGTTCATTCAGGTCACTCATTTAGGGCATGCAATAAGTTTAATGCGAGGAAGTCGCCAAAAGAGCAGTGATGGCTTATCTTCATTTCAGGTTTTTTGTACCAGCATGGCGGCACGTGTCGGCGCAGGTAATATGGCGGGTGTCGCGGTGGCATTAACCACCGGTGGTCCCGGCGCAATATTTTGGATGTGGTTAATTGCATTCTTGGGGATGGCGACGTCGATGATTGAGTCGACTTTGGCTCAGGTGTTTAAGGTTAAAGATCAAGAAGGGCAATTTCGTGGTGGTCCTTCTTATTACATGACCCAAGGGCTAGGGCAACGTTGGATGGGTATCTTATTTGCTATCACGCTAATTATTGCCTTTGGTTTGGTGTTTAATGCGGTGCAAGCTAATACCATCACTGGCGCATTGAGCAGCGCCTTCTCACTTGACCCGCTAATCGTCGGTATTGTGCTATCGATCGCTAGTGGCTTGGTGATCATGGGTGGCCTTAAAAATGTCGCTAAGGTATCTGAAATACTAGTGCCTGTCATGGCGCTGGCATACCTAGCTATTGCCGTGGTCGTGGTATTAATGAACGTTGAGCAACTTCCTCAGGTGTTTATGCTGATCATCAACAGCGCTTTTGGCTGGCAGGAAGCGGCTAGCGGCGGCGTTGCCTTTGCTATTGCACAGGCAATGAAAGCGGGTATAGCTCGTGGTCTGTTCTCAAATGAGGCGGGTATGGGTAGTGCGGCTAATGTCGCGGCGAGTGCCTCGCCTAATCCTAACCATCCTGCGTCACAAGGCTTTATTCAAATGCTTGGCGTGTTTGTAGACACTATCGTGATCTGTACGGCTACAGCGGCAATCATCTTACTTGCTGGCGATGTAGGCGCGCCAGGTGACGGTATCGCGCTCACTATTAATGCACTGGAAGTTCATGTTGGAGCCTGGGGCGGTGCCTTTATTGCCGGTTCGATTGTACTGTTTTGCTTTACGTCAATCATCGCAAATTACAGTTACGCTGAAACCAATGTCTTGTTTCTGTCCAACAATAAAGCTTCACTGTTACCAATCTTTCGGTTAATCGTCGTTGCTATGGTGATGTTCGGTGCAATGGCTAAGATTAACATCGTATGGGCATTGGCCGACGCATCGATGGGCTTAATGGCCTTGGTTAATTTGGCTGCGCTATTATTATTGTCCAGTTTAGCGATTAAAGTAATCAAAGATTATCAAGCACAGCGTAAAGCAGGCAAGACGCCAGTATTTAAAGCCAGTGACTTTCCGGAGCTAGCAGGTAAGACCGAAAAAGGTATTTGGCAATAACCAACCTTCGGCGGGAGGATCATCACGATTCTCCCGCCAAGTATTTCATCACTGAAACATCGAACTGAAATTAAATTTGTCGCTATTTTAAGCTGAAGTTTCTGAGTTATAACGACGTTTTTTAACTTATAGCTAAAAGCCAGGACGAAGTGGGTAATAAAACTGCAACTTATGCTAGATCTGACGCAAAAATCTGATAGAATTCCGCTTTAATTTCAAACCGTGAACAAAACAATGGCAAATAACGTAGTTGTGCTCGGCACCCAATGGGGCGACGAGGGTAAAGGTAAGATAGTTGATCTACTAACGGATAGCGCAAAATATGCAGTACGCTACCAAGGTGGACATAACGCAGGTCATACACTGGTAATTGATGGTGAAAAGACCGTTCTTCACCTTATCCCGTCTGGTATTTTACGTGACGATCTCATGAGCATCATCGGTAATGGCGTGGTGTTATCACCAGCGGCGTTACTTGAAGAAATGAAAATGCTTGAAGATCGCGGCGTACCAGTTAAAGATCGCTTACGCATTAGTGAAGCTTGCCCATTAATCCTTCCTTACCATATTGCACTAGACCAGGCGCGCGAAATCGCTCGTGGTAATAAAGCAATCGGTACGACCGGTCGTGGTATTGGTCCTGCGTATGAAGATAAAGTAAGCCGCCGCGCGTTGCGTGTTGGTGATTTATTCGATGCAGAAAAATTTGCGGTTAAACTAAAAGAAGTGATGGAATACCATAACTTCGTGTTAGTCAATTACTACAAGGTTGACGCTGTTGATTATCAGAAGACGCTAGACGACGCGCTAGCAGTGGCTGATTTACTAAAATCAATGGTTGTTGATGTCACTGAATTACTTGATAAGGCGCGCAAGACTGGCGAGAAAATCATGTTTGAAGGCGCACAAGGCACATTGCTAGATATCGATCACGGCACCTACCCATATGTTACCTCGTCAAACACCACTGCTGGTGGCGTGGCTACAGGTACAGGTTTTGGTCCATGTCACGTTGAGTACGTGTTAGGTATTATCAAAGCTTACACCACGCGCGTAGGTAGTGGTCCATTCCCTACTGAACAATTTAATGATGTTGGTGAATACCTTGCCGTTAAAGGCCATGAAGTTGGCGCAACTACCGGCCGTGGTCGTCGTTGTGGTTGGTTGGATCTAGTGGCTATGCGCCGCGCAATTCAACTAAACAGCATTACCGGTCTTTGCCTGACTAAGTTAGACGTATTAGACGGTCTGGAAGAGCTACAACTTTGTACTTCTTACAAATTTGAAGATGGCACGGTAAGTAACGTTGCACCAATGTCAGCCGATGATTTTGAAAAAGTGACGCCAATCTATGAGTCAATGCCTGGTTGGTCAGACGTTACTGTGGGTCAACAAGATCACACTAAGTTGCCACAAGCTGCTCTAAACTACATCGCACGCATCGAAGAAATTCTTGAAGTGCCAATTCACATCATTTCGACCGGTCCTGACCGCGTTGAAACGATTGTATTGACTAACCCGTTCGCTTAATCATAAGCGAGTTGGTTTAAGGCTTCCTCCGGGAAGCCTTTTTTATACCCGTCATCCTTGAAACTGCCGCTTTATTGTCTACGTTTGAAATAACAATCACTTATAAAACATAAGCTCATGATATTTCAACCTTGACGGCTTCACTGCAATGCCAATGATTTAGGCTATATCGAGGTATTCCTTGAAACTGCCGCTTTATTGTTTAAACGTTATTCGTCAAACAGTTTCTTTAAATAATAATTGGTGTGGCCAACGGGATAATCGTCGAGTTGGGCGTAGACTTCAAAGCCCATTTTTTTGTAAAAATCCAATGCCTGAAAGCTGCCGGTTTCTAACTTGATTCGATTAAGTTGATTGGTGACGGCGTAATCATCCATCTTTTGCATTAGCTTAGTGGCGATATCGTTACCGCGACAATTTTCATCGACCCACACTAAGTCGATGTTCAGCCAGCCCCAAGAATCATAGCCAAAGACTCCACCTAACATCTTGCCCTCTAAGTCACGGCAAAAGCAGGCAATCGGCTTTTTGACGTTCGCCCATAGCTGAGTGTGGTTGTAGGCGCGTAAGTTGAGTAGTAGTTCATTAACATCTTCTGATTGAGCATCTAATACCGGCTCTATAATGATTTGTTCTAGGTTTATTGGCATGGTTGACCTTAATTTCGTATTGGCGCTGGTTAGAAGTTTAAATATTGCTATAATACGCGCGATTTTACCACAGAGAAATGTCATGAATCGCGATTTGGTCGTGTTAGTCGATACTAACGATAATGTTATTGGTAGTGAGGAAAAGCTATTAGCGCACCAGAAAGGATTATTACATCGTGCGTTCTCAATTTTCATTGTGCGTCAGCGCGATGGTCAGACACAGGTTTTGTTACAGCAGCGAGCCTTTTCCAAGTATCATTGTGGTGGCCTGTGGAGCAATAGTTGTTGCTCACATCCGCAGCCGCAAGAAGACTTAAAAACCTCAGCATTAGCACGCCTTAATGAAGAACTTGGGTTTACTCTCGAAGATTTAATCTGGGTCGATAGCCATACTTATCGTGCTGAGTTAGCCAACGAATTGATTGAACATGAATTCGATCATCTATTTGTTGCTTGGGCTGAGCCCGATGTATCACAGTTTAATCATGATGAAGTTGAAGCGACGTCGTGGTGTAGCCTAGCACAGATAGATCAGCAACTCGTGAGCTCACCACAACAGTTTACGCCATGGTTTGAGCCGACCTATCAAAAAATTCGTGAGCGCTTAGTCCTTAGTCCTTAATCCCAATATATTGTGCGATGAATGTTTGCTGTACTTGATTAAAACCCTGCTCATAAAAATGAGTACTGAGCATTGAAAAAGTGGTTGGCAGTTCATTATCTTGTAACAAAAAATCAGGATTTTTAGGACGACCGATTGTTGCCTGTTCGCTGGTAAAGGTCTCGTAGACTAAGATCCCGCCTGGTTTAAGTGCTTTAACGAGTTCGCTCATTAAAGGACGGTGTAGATAGCGAAAGACGATGATTGCATCATAACCCGCTGCGGTTAAACGATAGGGAACACTGCTTTCCAGATCTGCGGCAATGATTGTTGGTTTACCATTGTTTTGAGCAATACTCGCTAATGCTTGTTGATCCTTGTCGAGATAGGTGACTTCGAAACCTTGTTGCTGTAGCCATAAGCCGTTTCGACCGCTACCGCAAGCTAAATCTAGGACGTGAGCGGATGGTTTTAGCAGGGGAGTTACTTGCGCCAATAAAGCGCTCGGGATAGAACTGGTGTGAGTTGTGAGCATCGTTTGGAGTTAGCTAATGAAAAGCTTAGTGTGCCATGGGATGGTAAAGTAGTCGAGTGAGAGCACAATCTATGATTGTCTCGACTACTAATTCAATCATTCAATAATTCGGTATTACTGAGGCTTATGCACCGTTCTAATCACTGGCGGTTGGCCTAAGTATGCAAAGCGACTGAAACGCTTAATAACGATCACTGGCTCATTAATTTGTGGTGCGGTGAACTTAATATCATTTCTCAGGGCCATCGTGTTTACCTTCAATCCATCACCGAGCATAGTAACCACTTCGGCGGCTTGTAATACTGCAATATCTTGAGATTCATTATTCAGTGTCGCATTGGCCGAGAAAGTGGCTGCTACGCTTGAAATCACAAGGGCGATTTTTATTAGGGTGTTCATGATGGTTCCTTTTATATTGTTTATTGGTTTGTTTAGCGACTTTGCTAAGATGGTGATAATGTAACCAAAAATAGTTGCCTCAACAAACGATAAAATGTAATATTTCGCATTAGAAAAACTAATACCAAGATGGGGCGTGCATGTCCAGAAGATTACCACCATTAAATGCATTAAAAGTATTTGAGGCCGCGGCTAGACACCTCAGTTTTACGAAGGCAGCCGAAGAGCTTTTTGTGACGCAGGCCGCAGTTAGCCATCAGATCAAGCTGTTGGAAGAAAACTTATCGATTAAACTGTTCAGGCGAAAAAATCGCTCCTTACTCTTAACGGAAGAGGGACAGAGTTATTTTCTCGATATTAAAGATATTTTCATTAATATAACTGATGCAACAGAAAAACTGTTGTCTAAAAATGCATCAGGGGCATTAACCGTTGCCTCAGCGCCGAGTTTTGCTATTCAGTGGTTGGTGCCAAGGCTGGCTCAGTTTAGCGAGTTGCATCCTGAGATTGATGTGCGGATCAAGGCAATCGATTTAGATGATGGAATGTTAACCGATGATGTTGATGTCGCTATTTATTATGGCCGAGGAAACTGGCCGAGTATTCGTTCCGATAAGTTGCGTAGTGAATATTTGATCCCGGTGTGTGCGCCATCCTTGCTTAGCAAAGACATTCCACTTAACTCTCCTAAGGATTTGAGCAAGCATACCTTACTCCATGATATGTCTCGTAAGGATTGGCGCCAGTGGTGTCGTCAAGTGGGAGTAACCGAGATTAACGTTAATCACGGACCAATATTTAGCTTGTCGACGCTCGTATTGCAGGCCGCAATTTATGGTCAGGGAGTCGCATTGGGCTACAGTGTACTCGCTCGACCGGAAATAGAAGCAGGCCGATTGGTTTGCCCGTTCGAAGAGTTTTTATTAAGTAAAGACGCTTATTATATTGTGTCGGAAGATAGTAGCAGTGAGCTGGGTAAGATCAAGGCGTTTCGAGAGTGGATGTTAAGTCTGTTTAAACGCGAAGAGTCGATGAGTCAAATGCCAATAGGAATGAAGTAATGGCCAAAATACTAATAATTTTCGCGGCAATTAATGGCGCAATCGCCACCATCCTAGCCGCTATTGCCAGTCACCATCCGAGCCTTCAAGGGCAGCCCTATCTATTAGAAATATTTAGCAAAGCTCACGGGCAGCATACGGTTCATACCTTGGCCTGTCTAATCAGTGCTATTGTCGCTTATTACAGCGGACAACGCAGTTGGCTAATTGTCAGTAGTCTATTTGCGTTGGGGATCGTGTTATTTAGCTATAGCTTGTATCTATTTGCCTTTACTGGCGCTAAACTTGCCGGGTTTTTAACACCCCTTGGTGGTGTGTGTTTTATTTTTGGGTGGTTAGGGCTTACTGTTGCGGCCTGGCGCTTAACTCCTGCAGTTTGTGAGAAAGATAATGAATAATGGTTTATTGCTATATTGCCGTCGCGGCTTTGAAAAAGAATGTGCTGGTGAGATCCAACAATTAGCCAACGATCAAGAGATATACGGTTATTGCATCGTGAGCGATAATTCAGGCTATGTTAGCTATATTACGACTGACTTGGCCGAGGCTGATACCTTAGCCAAGCGTATTTCATTTAATCAATTGGTGTTTGCACGTCAAATGATTGTGGTGACCGACGCGCTAAAAAATCTGCCGAGCGAAGACCGTGTGTCGGCCGTGATTGATGCCGCTGGATCATTACCACTGTGTGGTGATATTCGGGTGGAAACCCCCGATACCAACGAAGCCAAAGAGTTGCTCGGTTTTTGCCGTAAGTTTACCGTGCCATTGCGCGGTGCACTACGTAAGCAAGGGTTGTTAACGGATAAAGAGCATAACAAAAAGCCGGTATTGCATCTGATGTTGCTCGATTCTAGCACCGGCTGGTTAGGTTATTCTTACCCGAATAACAATTCACCATTCTTTATGGGCATTCCACGCTTAAAGTTCCCGAGCGAGGCGCCAAGCCGCTCCACATTAAAGCTAGAAGAGGCGATTTTACTCTTTGTCCCTAAGCATCAAATTGAAGAGCGAATGCACTCAGGTATGACTGGTGTCGATCTTGGTGCCTGTCCAGGCGGCTGGACCTATCAGTTAGTTCGCCGTGGTTTGTTTGTTAGTGCAATTGATAACGGGCCGATGGCTCAGTCATTGATGGATACAGGACAAGTCACTCACCTAATGGCGGATGGCTTTAAATTTCAACCTGAGAAAACGGTGGACTGGATGGTCTGTGATATGGTGGAAAAACCGATTATGGTGGCGGATTTAATGTCAGATTGGTTGGTCAACGGTTGGTGCCGAGCCACTATTTTTAACCTTAAGCTCCCGATGAAGAAGCGTTATCTTGAAGTCGTTAAGTGTCTCGAGCTTATCGAAACTAAATTACGCCGCGGCGGCTTTACCTATGAGCTTCAGTGCAAGCATCTATATCATGATCGTGAAGAAGTGACGGTCGCGGTTCAGTTGCTAAAATGATCCTAATGGGCACCTTGGCGCGGACGCTAGGGTTTGCTCAATCAATTGTTTAAGCTGCTTGGTTGATATCTTTAGCTTACGGCAGATCGCCTTTAAGTGTGCATTAACGCCTGGATGCTCGAAGCTTAAATCATGATAGATGTGTTGGGTCAATATTAACGCCAGTTGATAACCCAGCACCAGCTCATGCTGAAAACGACTCTTGGTGTTAGCTAGGTCGTTTTGGCGCAATAACAGCTGTTTCGTGTAGTTATTACTTTCCCATAATTTTGCCAAGGTATTGATCAGCTGAGCTTGCTTCGGGTTGGCGGTTAGGCCAAATAACCCAGCGGCTTGCAGTGGGTTAATATTATCTAGGTCGACTCGTTCAGGCAGATTAGTTTGATGAACTCTCCTGTCAAGATAGAGTGGCGCGACATTAATTAACGCAAACATCGCCAGTTGATGGGGTAACACATCGCTGGTAAATTCGCTAATGTGTCGGGCTGCACTGAGCGCGGTATCGACTTTGCATTCGAGCGTCGCTAGCGCAGGAAATTGATAAAAACTCAGTTGATGTCTTAACGCTAGAATGCATAGCAATGGCCGTGATTGCACAAAACCCACCATCTGTAGCGCATGAAAACTATTATTAAATTGTCGATTAGGGTATTGACGACTCAGGCTCTCGATAAGATCATTGCCCAAGCTAGGTAGTGACTCAATATGCTGTGCGATGATATCTTGCTCTGGGCTAAATGAATCTAGCGCTTCGAGCAAGCGTGCAAGATTTGGCGCCGGCTTTAATCGAGCCACCGATTGACTGGCATCCGGCGTTCGAGCCACTTCACTGTGTTCTATATTGCGATAATACTCACTGTCAGATACATTACTGGGAAAGAATTGTAGCGTTAGTTCATTGCTATACTCATGCTTTGTGGTGGTTGACACGCGTTGTAATTGTCCGTCAATTTCTTCGAAGCGCTGTACCAATAAGTTAACGCCACTTTCGATGTCTACATCTTCAATGAGACCTATCCCATCAGCCGATAAAGGCATCGCCAAGCCGACTGTTGGCGAAGTAAGGCAACAGATGAGTTGTGTGAGCAATTGTTGATTGTAGAGCTGCGGTCGCCGAGCGAGGTAGCTCAATGATTGATTAAGGCCAAATGGCGCACGCTGATGACGCGGCGTCGCGAGTTCAACGAGCTTATTAACTAGCGCCAGCAATTGACCGCCGTGACTAATATGATGAGCGCTTAGTTGTTTAGGGTAGCCGCTGCCATCTAACAATTCTTGATGTTGTAAGATGGTATAAATCGCATTTTTGGTGACGACTTTAGCTTTATGGAGATAATTTGCACTGTGCAGTGGATACAAGCGGTAATGCTTTTGCTGGTTAACGTTGAGTTTTTTACGCTGATAAATGGTCGATGAAAGTCTTTGATCCGCTAAATCTAGTCCGACACGCATGGTGAGTGCGGCACTTATTAATTCGTTACAATAGTGACTATGATAATGAAACTTGCCACAAAACTTGCTTAAAATTACGGCGCAACAAAATGCGTGATGGGTCAGCGGTGTGACTAGGCTTGTTGGGCGCAGCGCTATTGCCACGAGTAGTGACTTGTTGTCAGGCGTTAGCGTGGCAAGTTGCTCATAAATGATGATTGTTTGAGCTTTGAGTTTTATTGCACTCGATGGCTGACCATCAAAATCCTTGAGCACGTTGTCCAATTGGTTACGCAGTTTGTTCATGAACTGTGGTACCGAAAGTACTGCGGGCATTACGTTAGCCTTCCTTAGCATGGTATTGATAGTCGCCTAATGAACCACCCAATATTATATCTTGTTTAAAGCGTACCAATTTATAGCTCAGCCGGGCTTGATTTTTATTGAGCTTAAGTTTAATCAGAGCTTTAGTCGGTGATGTCGGGTTACTGGTAAAGGCTTCTTTGAGGCCGGCGTACTGGTTTAATATCGCGAGTGCGGCCTTGGGGCCTAGACCACTAACCCCTGGAATTTTATTGCCACTCTGGCCAACGATAGACCAATAGTCGAGTAGCTGATTGGGTGTTACCTGCAGCTTTTGCCAGGTAAATTCTTCGTCTTGCCATTGCTGCTTAAAATGATCCCACAATTTCACCCCTTGCGGTAGCAGCTGGAGGTAGCCTTGATCTGTAGAGACTATGGTGCACTTATTGGTAGGACTGTGTTGGCGTACTTTATAGGCCAATGTTGCAATAACATCGTCAGCCTCATCATGCGCAGGCTCGATTAAGTGAACGCCCATATCTTGCCAAGCTTGCTTAATCAATGGCAGTAATTGTGCCAATTCCTGACTCATTGGTTTACGGTTTTCTTTGTACTGAGGGTAGAGCTCTTTGCGCCAGTTATCTCCGTCACCATCAAATACCGCAATGAGGTGACTGGGTTGGTGTCCGCGAATTAATTTACTTAGTGCTTGCAGTGTCAGGGAGATCAACTGTTGCTGATTGATTGAGGCCTGCCCAGGGATTGAGTGCAAGCCACCTTCGATGCGCCGAATTAAGTTGAGCGCGTCGATAAGGACCAGGTGAATATGCTGATTTTTACTATGGTTGGTCATTCGTGATGGTTAGCCTTAATTAATAATGACTTGATCGCGCCCATTACTCTTAGCCTTGTATAAGGCTTGGTCGGCGCGTTCAAATGTTGATTCAGGGCTCTTATCTTCGAGCTTAACCTTGGTTGCACCTAATGAAATGGTGATGTTGATGCTCTCTTGTTTAAATTTAAACGGGATTGATTTAATGTTCTCTCTCACGCGGTTGAGAATCGTATTGACGGTACCTTTACCGGCCATTGGAATCAAAAAGACAAATTCTTCACCGCCATAGCGTGCAATAAATTCACTACCACGTAGCGAGCGGCTAATCGCCGAGGCTATAACTTGCAGTGTTTTATCGCCAGCATTATGGCCGTAAGTGTCATTGATGTTTTTAAAGTGATCGATATCTGCCACGACCACCCATAACGGTTTGTCATAGTCTTTAGCGTTTTGGAACTCGTTTTCAAAACGCTGATCCAGCGCCGCTCTGTTGGGCAGTTTGGTCAGTACATCCTGTAAGGTTAATTCTTTTTGTTCGTCAAGTTGGGTCTTATAATGTTGTGCTTGTGCCTCAACTTGGGCGAGTTTCTCTTCCATATCTTTAAACTGTAGTGCCAACTCTGTATGATGCTGGTGATCGAGTTCATGTTTGACGGTCATGGCCTTGATGATATCGCTAATTTCCTTTGATACACACTGCCTAAAGTCAATTCTATTATTGCCTGCCTTGATCGCCTGCTTAATATTGGCGACATTATTATTGACCCCTTTATCCCAGCGCTGGCGCTCTTCTATGCTAACATCGTTAATTTGTACTGTGTCATCGACGATGTTTTTAACATTTAATAATGCTTCATTTAATGCTTGCAAGAAATATTGCGACGTCTCTTTTTCACTATTAATATTATTCATCAGTAAGGCAATGAGCTCTTTACTGTTGAATAATACTTGCTCCATATTAACGCTGACTTTTAGATCGCTGTTGAGTTTTTGCAGCTGCGCTTGATGCGCGATATTGACGTGAATATCATGGTACAGCTCGATGAAATCGCTCTTGTGCTGGTTAAATATGGCCAGTTGTTCACTTGATGCTGTTCTTGAATCTTGGTCGAGGGACTTGACTGCGGTACGATAATTTTCTAGCACCATAATAACTTGGCGTAATAAAGACACCGTTGTCGCATTTTTATCATCGCAATCTAACGGGATTTTCGCCACTTGATCGTCTGGCAAAGATTCTAAGCTCATCAGTTCAGCGTTCTGTTCGTTAAATCGAACCTGTTGTGAGGCGATATCTCGATGGAGTTTCTGTCGCAAGTCGCTAATACTTGCTAAATCATGTGGTTCAATACTTTCGGGGCCATGTTGTTCGATGGTGGCAATAATTACGGCAAGCTCTTTGTCCAGAGCATCGCATTGCCCTTCGTTGACTCTGTATACTTCCTGTAGCAGTTGCGCAATCATCAATATTACTCCATCTCACTGTGAATAAATATTCTATCCCAGTCTATCTCAATATGTCTATTAGACTCGAATAGAATTAAGTTGTTTTTTATCGAGTAGACCCACTCTTGGCGTGAGCAGAAATTAAAAATGCTACTTTGGGATTGTTCCTTGGGTTTAGCAAGCAACCAATGATGATGCTTATTACTCGGCTCTACTGACTCGATACCAGCAAGCATCGTTAGGGCTAAGTTGACAGTATTGCTGGCCTCATTAGCATTGGGCTGCCCTAAAAAAGGGGCAAGAGAGGTGGCGCCAATAGCTAGACCATAGTCCGTTTCCATCAGCTTGGCACACTCTGCTGGCGCTGCTTGGGTTATTGTATCGAACAGCGTGTCTAGTGACCCGTCGGGTGTCTCTTGCAGTTGCGAGGTTATGGCGCAAACAAGGATTGAATCGTTAAGGCAAAATAGCTTACCCGATATATTGCTCGTGATGTTCGTCATCCATTGGTGATAGAGTTGGTGCGCTTGCTGTTGATTGAAATGTCGATGAAGTTCGCCTAATAATCGAACACGGATGGTAACAAGTAACTGCTCTTTTCTATAGTGGGTTAGCAGCGCCTTAACCAACATACTGCCATGATCCAATTGAGGTAAACCGCTAATATTATTACGCTGCGAGTGCGCGATAGTACGCCGTTTTTTATTAATGTAATAGCAGTATAGAATCAATGACAGGATAAAAAGTAAGCCGCCAATCGCTAAGCAATAGTTTAGGAATTTTAATCGTTGGTGTGATTTTTTCTGTTGTTGCTTGAGGCGGGTGATGGTCACATCACTATCGAGCATCTGCTGTTGCCACTCGGTTTTCTTTATTGCATCGAGCTCAGTCTGTTGCGCCATGATCAAGGTATTCACTTGTAACTTTAAACTGTCGTTTAGTGCCTGATGATGTTGGTTGGCTAATCGAAAGTTTTCCGATTGGCGATAAGCGATAATCAATTGTTGGTGTGCTTGATTTTCTGTATCGCTGTCTTGGTGTGATTTTGCCGCCTCAAGCGCTTCGTTCAGGCGAGCTATAGCCTGCTCAAACTTACCTTGTTTGGTGTACAATTCTCCTAAGCTTAGGTGGCTATGCATCAAATAATACGGATGTTCGATCGAGCTAAACATCTTATTGGCGTCAATAAGATATGGCTGCGCCTGATCTAACCGTTGTTGTTTGATGTAAATTAAGCCGATGTTATGTTGTGCCAGTGCCGAAAATAATGATTTTCGTTCATTAGCGTGGTGTAATGCGTTGAGAAACTGCACTAGTGCCATATTAAAATCGCCTGAATCTTCATAGGTGATTGCTAGGCTATTGTAAGCCCAGGCGAGTAGCTCCAAGTTACTCGACTCTTTGATCGACTTTATCGCGCGCTCGCCATATTTTATCGCTAAATCATAGCGTTTCATTTTGCGATAAAAACGCGAGATCTGAATTAATACTTTTTTTAAGTTTGTATCATTTGAGCCTACAGACAGTTTATGTGCCAGCATTAATTGTGCCTCTGCTAGTGTTGTCTGGTGCTGACCGAGGTAGTACTTAGCGAGATCCAATCTAGCATCAATCTCTATACTGGTCTCCTTGGCATTTTGGGCCGCTTCCACTGCCTTGATAATATAATCGTGCGCCGCTTGTGGTTGCTTTAAGAACATTAACAATGAGCCGAGTTTTTGATAGGTTTTGACGTGCAATAGTTGCAAAAGAGGTTGCTTATCGCCAGCTGATATCGTTAATACCTGTTTAAATTGTGGGATCGCCGTAGGGTATTGCCGTTGTCCAATACTGGTGATTATCGCCCGAATATAATAACCGTTAGCGAGTTCTTGCGGCGCTTCACTCCTTTGTAACACATCAATAGCTTGCTCGACATATGCCAGCGCCACCTCATGTTGGTTCTCCAAATAGGAACGTTTCGCGAGTAATAGCCGAGTGAATGCCGATTTTAAATCGTTCTGCGTAGTAAGCCTATGTTTCAGTGTGTTTGTTTGTTGAGTTGAATTGTTGGGAAGTGCACTGTCTAGTTGACTTAATGTCGTGCTAAAGAGTAACCGCTCTGCATAAGCCAAGGGCTGGAAAAAGCTGCCTATTATTAGTAATAAAAGGACGGTTATCGGTGATTTTTTTTTAGCTTGTGTCATCAAATAATACAATTCGTAAAAACAACTACGCAGTTAATGGTATACAATAGCGCAGGTTTTTACTTCTCCAACATTATATAAGAATATAAAAAAATGAAAAGAACTATCATATTATCAGCTCTTTTATTGAGCACTAACAGTGCGTTAGCCACTGTTAAATATCACATTGACCTCTCCAGTCCCCAGCATCATACGGCAACCATCTCAATGACGATACCAGGTGGCAGTGTTGAGTCTCAAGTGATGATGCCTGCGTGGCGTACGGGTAAATACAAAATACTCGATTTAGCCAATGGTGTTAGAGCGTTTTCAGCAACCAATGCTACGGGTAATTTTTTGAATTGGCAACATAATGACAAGGCTAGTTGGACAATTAACAATCCGTCGATGCAGCCTATCACCATAAGTTATACTGTTTACGCCAATGAATTAGGTGTTCGGACACGACATATCGATGATAGTCACGCTTATTTAGATGCCAGCGGTTTATTTATGTATGAGCCACAGCGAAGAAATGAAGATGTGGCGGTTGAATTAACTGTGCCTGAGCATTGGAATAGCTATGCGGGTATGGAGCGTAAGGGCAAGCACCTTTTTGTCGCTGACAATTATGATGTTTTAATAGACTCACCAATTGAAACAGGTGTCAGCGACGTTTTTGATTTTAAAGAGGACGGTAAAGAATATCAGTTGGTTATCTGGGGGGAAGGTAATTACGACGCCAAGCAGATGGCTAAAGATTTGCAAAAACTAGTTGGCGCCAGTCAAAACATTTGGCAAGGCTACCCGTTTGAAAAATACGTGTTTATGGTACATGCCACCACCAACTCACGCGGTGCCACTGAACATTTAAATTCAACCATTATTCAACGCAAACGATTCACTTTTGCCCCGCGTAAAGAATATTTAAGCTTCCTTAAAACGGCGGCTCATGAGTTCGTCCATACGTGGAATGTTAAGGCTTATCGTCCGCAAGGCGTTGCACATTACGATTATCAAAAAGAGAACTACACCGATTTGCTATGGATTTCTGAAGGCTCAACCAGCTATTTTCAAAGCCAGTTGTTACTACAGTCAGGCTTAATAACCCAGAAAGAGTTCTTTGAAGACTTGGCCAAGCGTATCGACGGTCACCTTAAAAAACCAGGCAAAAAAGTACAGTCGGTAGCTCAGTCTAGCCACGAAAGCTGGATTGCTATGCCCGGTGATTTCGCCAATAATAATAGCGTTAATATCTATTCAGAAGGTTTCATGGCGTCTCTGGCCCTAGACTTTCAGATGCTAACAGATTCTAAATTAAAAGCGGGTTACAGTGAATTGCATCGTGAGCTATTTAATCAACATCGACTGCCAACACCGTTTAATGCGCAGGATGTACAAAGCCTTGCGCAATCACTGACCGGGAAAAGTTACAGTAGATGGTGGCAGCGTAATATTGAAGCGCCATTAGCCATCGATTTTAAAACCCTATTAGATAAGGCTGGGTTGGAGTTCACTTACCCTGAAAAGGCAAAAGATATTGCAGCAACGGGCTTTACCAGCACCAGTACAGATGGTTTAGTGACTTTGACTAGGGTACGAAAAGATTCAGCGTCGTGGCAGGCTGGCCTCAATGTTGGCGATCAGGTGGTGGCAATTAATGGGTTAAAGGTGACCCCGAGTACGCTCAAAGTTCGGTTGGCCCAGTATAAAATGGCTGAATCAGTGACGTTGAGTGTGTTTAGACGTGACCGCTTGGTAGAAAAGACCTTGCTACTTACTCAAGAGAAAGACAAGAAGCCATTAATTAAAGCAATCAAGAAACCAAGCCGTGCTCAGAAGAAGTTCTTCAAAGCCTGGTTGGGTGTGGATTTTCCTAAACCTAAGAAATAGTAATACCAATTGCATTAATGAAGTGACCTATTTTGTAACGAGGATAAATGGATGAGGGCACATGTTGATAGTTCCCGACTGAGCATAAGCACCTACATCCGTGTAGGCGAGGCATTTATTTACGTATGTAGCTATTCTCCATAGAAAATAAATAACGCTGATATCATTCATTTAGACCGTGAAAAATGATCAACTTTTTACTGCAATTGGTATAAATAAACCTCCAGCGAATAACCGTCGCTGGAGGTTTATTATTAAGCGCTTGCTTCTTCGCCACCGAGCAATTCAATCAATGCCGGAATAAATTGTTCAAACTCACCCGCCATAATGGCAAAATCAGCATCGAAACAGGCAGCTTTGTCCGCCTTATCTTGATCTTCTTGTTGCTCCGCCACCACATCGGTAAATTTAACGCGTTTAATGGTCATGTCTTCGTTAAGCACGAACGTCATCGAGTCGCCGTATTGTAATGCCGCTTTGGTAACAAACATACCATTCTCGATATGTGCCTGAATTTCGCTGCTTAACAGATCTTGGTTTTTACAGCGTAAGACTGCGCCATTTTCTAATGGACTCTTGAGCTCTGCTTCTTCGAGTAGGGTAAATGGAGCGATGTTATCTTGCTCGGTTAGCCATTGCGTCATTGTTTGATCGATAGGTGTTTTACTTTGTACCGGTAATACTGCGAGTGAGCCAATTGACTTTCGAAGTAGGGCGAGTAAGTCTTCTGCCTTGTTATGGCTAGAGGCATCGACAATGACTAACCCTTGCTTGGGAGCGACGTAAGCAAAGGTAGAACCTAAACGAGAAAATGCACGTGGTAATAGCGTGTGAATAATTTCTTCTTTGAGTGCATCTTTTTCTTTCTTTTTAACGGGACGAGCACTTTCTTGCTCAATCATTTCGACTTTCTCATCCAGTGCTTCTTTGATCACTGATGCTGGGAGCATTTTATCTTCTTTGCGTGCGCACAGCATGATATTGCCATCGGTGACATGCAGTAGTGAACTGCCATGTTTTCCCATCGGCTTCGCCCAGCCATATTTACTTTGTTCTTGGCTGTTACATGGTCGAAATGCAAATTCTTCGAGACGAGTCTCTAGTTGATCAGGGGTAAGATCAATGGGTGTTGATAAACGATAAACGATCAGGTTTTTGAACCACATAATATTCACTTCTGTTTAAGGGATGACCAAACCGAGTCACTATATTGAGTAATCGGAGGCAAAATTTGATAATGGCAATGAGTGTATGCAAAAGGGCTTCACTTGGCAATTGCTATTAGTCAGTGATAGCAGTAAAAACCACGGCAAGAGCGTTTAAATAACGTGCCTAACTCAAGATTATGATGCGCTTAGCGTGCAGTAAAAGCTAGCTACAGCCCATTATTTTTGGGGGTCGGGAACTCAATGGTATATCGAAGGCCACGGCCCAGCTCGCTGGTCGCGCTAATTTTACCGTTTAAGCCTTGGCTGACGATGTTGTACAAGATATGGGTGCCTAGACCGCTGCCACCTTGGCCGCGTTTTGTGGTGTAGAAGGGTTCAAATAGATGATCTAGGCCCTCTTGGGACAATCCGGCGCCATCATCTTGATAGACAATGAAAACATTTTCTTGATCACGCGAAAAGTCGAAACTTAATAGTCCATCACCTTTGTCGGGAAAGGCATGAATCAAGGAATTTAAGATTAAGTTTGTATAGATTTGTGAGATAGCACCAGCCTGACAGTAGATAACAAGTTTTTCATCTCCGGTAATAATGACTTGATGGTTTGCTCGCTTAAATTTAGGTTGTAATGACACCAATACTTCACTCAAATAGGCGACAAGATCGACATTACGACTCGCTTCGCTGGTTTGATCAACCGAAATATCCTTAAAGCTTTGGATAAGCTGCGAGGCTTTGTCCAAATTAGTTAACAGCAGCGAGCTACAGTTATTGGCATCTTTAATGAATCGATTCATATCCGATTGGGTTAATGTTTTGCTATCAATTTTTTGTTCGAGTGAGTGCAAACACTCACGTAAATAGCTGACCGCGGTGACGCCAATACCAACGGGGGTATTAATTTCATGTGAAATTCCAGCGACAAGCCCCCCTAGTGATGCCATTTTTTCAGATTCAACCAATTGCGTCTGAGCCTTTTTAAGCTGATCTAATGATTTGATTAGCTCTTTCTCATTGAGCTCCAACACCTGTTTTTGGGTCGCCAGCTTATCGACGGTTTCACTTAAGATGGCGGTTTTATTGGAGACTTGTACCTCTAAAAAGGTGTTTTGCTGATCCAATAAGGTGTTGGCTTCGATTAATTGACCTTGGGTTCGTTCAAGGTGTTGCTTGTATTCAGTTAATTTCGTCAACATAGAATTAAACGAGCGGGTCAATATATGCAGCTCGTCTTTGTGAGAGGTTGGCGGTGTTAATTGTGCTTCGGTTAAGTTGTCTAAATCGATTCTGGCGATATTGTGGCTTAAGCTTTCAAGCGGGGTAGTGAGCAGTGTGTGAAATAGATACTGAATAAGGTATGAAATTAAGAAAATGCTAAGTAGCGCGCTTACGATAGAAAATAATACCGGGATACGCATCGCGTTAAATACAATCGAACTATTGGACATAATCGCGATATAGCCGACATTATTGGGTGTTGTTGAGGCGCTATGAGATGAGAAATTTAACTTAGCGAGATAGCCGAAATAGTTATTATATTCAATCTGACCGACAGCCTGGCTCTTTAGCGGCATTTTTTCGAGGCCTTTACTCTGATAAATAAGATTGGAATTTTCATCAAAAATAAATACGGCCTGCACAAAATTCATTTCGGTTAAGCCACGACCAATAGCATCCGTTTGCTCATCATTGATCTCCCAAATTGCTTGGCTGAGGCTGACATTGATCGTGCGCTCGAGCTGAATGATTTCTTCGGATATATCAGTTTTAATCATTAAGTGAGTCGAAAATAAATGAATTATCATGATCACAAGCGTCAAAAAGACGTAGGAGGTCAGCACTGTACGAAGAATCCTTTTGGATATACTAACAGCAGCCATTTATTACCATCCTTTTTAGCGATAAAAAACAAAGTAGAGAGTGGTCTGTTAAAAATAGTTTAAAGGCTTTAAAATAGCAAAGTTTCTATGGGTTTTAAGGGCCTTTATGCGAATACTTCATACATCTGACTGGCATTTAGGGCATCAGTTACTCGGCGTGTCGAGAGAATACGAGCAACAATGTTTTCTTGATTGGCTATTTGAACAGTTACAACAGCAAAATGTCGACAGCCTAATTGTGGCGGGAGATATTTTCGATAGTGCCAATCCACCCGCATGGGCGTGGCGTTTACTCTATCAATTTTTAGCTAAAGTTAAGCAGCAGCTTCCTCGTTTGGATTTGTTATTGGTCGCTGGTAATCACGACTCGCCGAGTAAACTCGACGCCCCGGATCATTTACTTAGAGCCTTCGATATTCATTTAATTGGCTCATTGCCTCGTCTTGCGGATAATTCACTTGATTATGACAAGTTAATTATTGAACTCACCGATGGCGATGGTGAAATTGCTGCTCGGGTGGCTGCGGTTCCTTTCTTACGTCCTGGCGATCTCGACTTGGCAACCATCGATGATGGTGCGCCGGATAAACTCGTCGCAGGTGTTGAGCGGATCTATCAAACGCTAGCTCAGCGCATCAAGCATTTAAATAATGAACAGCAGGCAAGTATTGCCACCGCGCACGCCTATTTAGTCTCGAGTCAAATTAGCGAGATGTCAGAGCGGCGTATTCTGGGCGGAAATCAGCATGCACTGCCGGTGGAGCAATTTGCGTTGCAGTTTGATTACACTGCGCTTGGCCATTTACATAAACCGCAGCAGCTTGCTGGCCAAGCCGTTTATTACAGTGGCTCGCCAATCCCGTTATCGTTGTCAGAGCGCACTTACAAGCATCAGGTTAAATTGGTCGAGTTTAGACAAGGGAAGCTAGTTGATACGCAGAGTTTAATCGTCCCTCGACGCGTTGAATTACTCAAAGTGCCAAGCCAACCAGAGCCATTAGAACAAGTGTTGGATCAGCTAAGGCAATTGGAAAAAATATCACTTGAGCCACATCTACAGCCGTTGTTAGAAGTTCATGTGCTGTTAGAAAAGCCGCAATCGATGCTGCGCGAACAAATTGTCAAAGCACTCGCAGGAAAGAATGTGCGTCTGGTCAAAATTACCACTCATTATGTTGAGCAACAAACAAAAAACGTCACTCGATTGAGCGAAAACCTTGATCAGATACAGCCAGAACAAGTGTTTAGATTAAAATACCAGCAACAGTTCAACGATGAAGCACCAGCCCATTATCTGGCGGCGTTTAATGACTTATTAGTGAAGAGTTACAGCGATGAATCATAACCCAATCCACATTAGCGCCGTCATGGAATCCAACGATTAATGAAGATACTTTCCCTTAGTGGCGAAAATCTCGCTAGCCTGTCGGCGCCTTTTTGCATTGATTTTTCGCAGGGCGTGCTAGCTGATGCCGGTTTGTTTGCTATTTGTGGCAATACCGGCTCAGGAAAAAGCACATTGCTCGATGCAATCTGCTTAAGCCTGTTCGATGCAATGCCGCGATTTAGCAACAACCGTCGCGGGCCAGCGATTGGGCATGCACAGAGTGAAGCCAATGAGCGACTTAAGAGCAATGATGTGAGGCACATCATGACTCGCGGCGCGGGGTCGTGTTTTTCTCAAGTGACTTTTGAACTTGATAATGGCGTTAGCTATCAAGCTACGTGGACACTTAAGCGCGCTAGAAACAGTGCCAATGGTCGCTTCCAAGCACAAGAAATGGAGTTGTTAGAAATAAAGTCCGGGCAAGTGCTTGCGGTCAAGAAAACGGAAGTGCTCGCGCTAATAGAAGGTTTAATTGGACTCAACTATGAACAATTTAGGCGCTCGGTATTACTCGCCCAAGGAGACTTTGCGGCATTCTTAAAGGCGCCTGCCAAAGAGCGTTCTGATTTACTTGAGCGTATTACCGGGACTGAACTTTATTCAACGATATCAAAGCTGGCCTATACGACTGCCAAAGAGAGTGAGCAGCAATTAAAGTTGCTGCAATCAAAATTAGGGGAAGTTAACTTGTTGCCTGAATCTGCGCAACAAGAACTGGTTAAGCAGATCGGCGTTATCAATGAGGCGCTGGCAAACGTCTCGGAACAACAAATGCAGCTGCAATGGTTAGAGCAAACATTAGAGCAGCGCCAACAATCTCAATCGCAACTCGATGAAGGAACTGCGGAGCTGACCACCATAGAAACACGGTGTGCTGAGCAGGAAACTACCAATCAGTTATTACAACAGATTGAACTGGCACAGGATGCTAAGTTAACTCAGGTACAGCTAGATCAGAATCAGAGACAACAACAGGGGGTCGTCTCACAGCAGCAGTCACTTGCCGCAGAGCTTGAACAACAGCATAGAGAGTTGGTTGATACTCAGGCGCAGGTAACCCAGCTCGACAATCTAAAAGTTCAGTCACAGCAAGACTACCAGCAACAGCTGCCCCAGATAGAATTGGCGATAACGCGCCACAATGATATCACTCATCTGGCGCAAAAAATTGCCCAAGATAGCCAGCAAATTGATCTTATTGAATCCCAGCGAAATCAGGTACAACTAAAGCTGACTAACAATGCGCAGCAGCTTAAACGAGATCAACAGACGTTGAGTCAATTAGCACAGTACCTATCGCAGCATCAAACGATCGCTCCGTTAGTTAATCAGCTAGCGAGCATCGAGCAAGACATCTCTGACTATCAGCAGCTCAGTGAGAGTTGTGACCAATATCAGCAAAAAATCACTCAGGCTAAACAGAAGTTAGTTGCCGCTCAGCAGCAACTGAGTCAAGACAAACAGATGTCGATAACGCAGCAGCAGCAAGTAACGGTGCTGCAACAGCAATTACAGCAATATGCAAAAGCCTTTGAAGGGGCAAATTTAGCGCAAATTGAACAACGCCAAACTCAATTGCAGCAACAGTTAACAGACGATATAGCACAGCTACAATTGGTTATTCAAGGACTTGAATATCAAAGCATGATAGGTAATAAAGAGCATAAGCTGCAAGATATCGCAACGCATTTAGAGCAATTAAGGTCCCAATATCAGCAGGTGAAACAGGCGTTGCATCTACATCAACCAGCATTGGATGAAGCGCAAAAAAGCCTAAATCAGGCGCGCAATGTAATGTCTCTCCATGATCATCGTCAGCTATTGATAGACGGTGAAGCCTGCGCACTATGTGGCTCACTGGACCATCCATTTACTAAATCGAAAGATCTCGGTGACGTGTTAGTTGAGCAGTTAAACCAACGCCATCAGCAACTACTACAAGAAGGTAATGATTTAAGCAAGCAGTTGGTAAAACTCGATGTCATTGGTCAAGAACAAGCCGCGTTGCAGAAAACGTTGAGTAATGAAATAGAAATGCTTAAGCAATCGGTTAATAATTTAGGCTGTGGCGATATCTCGGTTGCACAACAAGGCAAGCTTGAAGCAGACATTGCCAGCGTAAAACAACAGATTGAGCAAACAAAAGCGCAGTACCAGCAGACAGTAGGAGAAGTCGAACAGGCACGCGATGTTGAGCAACAATTAACCGCGTTAATTCATCAAGTCGAATTGACGGATCAAGCGATGGTTAACGCGAACAATACGATTGCCAGTATCGGCTCTGAGCAGCTACTAGATCAGCAGTATTTAACCCAATATAGTGGGCAATTAACCATTAGGATCGACAAACTAAACCAGTGTTATCCGCAAGCTAATTGGTCGTTATTACTTAAAGATGCTCAACAACTTATCGGGTTTCAACACCAACTAGCGCAAGACGTTGAACAATTCGTTGAGAAAAGTAACTATCATCAACAATTGGAAACAGAGCTGCGTGAGATTGAGCAGAGTAAGGTGATGCTCGCCGAACAAGAACATCAACTATCGTTGCAAATGAGTCCTTTGGCACAACAATTGACTAAAGATCAGCAGACGATGGTGCAATGGCGTGATGAAATTGAGCAATTAACTCATGGTGTCGAACCCGCTGCACATAAGCAAGCACTAGAGCAGAAGATGGATCAATTGACTCAAGCGTTGCAAAATGCTCAGCATGCGTTAAACGCAAGCAGCAATCAATTTAGCGTGACGCAAAGTAAAGCTGTGTCATGCCAAGCTCAACAAACTGAATTGGCAGAGCAACTTGAGTTATTAAATATCGAATGGTTGGGCTGGCAAAAGAAGCTTGCTGTCGATGATAGAAAACTCACTGAGTTACTCACCTATCAATCGAGTTGGATAGTCGACACCAAGCAAGCCTATGCCGCATTGCAGCAGAGTCTCCATCAGCATCAAGCGGTTATCGATCAACTGCGGCGTCAGATCACCCAAATTAATTTAAAATTGGAGCAGCAACAGCCGTTACTGCTTAAGTTGTTACCAACACTGGCACCGCAACCTGGTGCGAGTTCATTGGCGCAACGTGTGATGTTGGGAGAGTCGTTAAGTGCTAGCTTAACGGGGCTAACTCAAGAGCAGTTTACCTACCGCAGTCAGCTTGAGCATCATAACCAAGCGATGGTACGTTTTGGTCAGCTACAACAAGAAATAGATCAGCAGATGAGCGCTACGACGCTGTGGTGTGATATGAAGGAGCTTATCGGCAGCGCCGACGGGGCAAAATTTAGAACATTTGCGCAGAGCCTCACACTCGAGCAGATGCTCGTTAGTGCTAATCATCATTTACTTGAGCTTGCTCCACGTTATCAATTACAGGCGGTACCGAGCAGCGAACTGGATTTGCAAATTATTGATTTGGATATGGGGGATGAGATTCGTTCGGTCGATAGCCTTTCTGGCGGGGAGTGTTTTTTAGTCTCTTTAGCCTTGGCGTTAGGGCTCGGTTCACTCACCAGCTTACAAACGTCAATTAATACCTTATTTATTGACGAAGGATTTGGTACCTTAGATCCTGATACCTTAGAACTCGCGTTAAGTTGCCTCGATTCATTACAAGCAACTGGGCGCCAGATCGGTATTATTTCGCATGTACAAGGACTTGTTGAACGTGTAGGAACACGCATTCAGATATCCGCCCATGGTAGTGGGCAAAGTACGATAGAAATATTGGCACGATAAAATATACCTGCGATCCTCTGTGTTGTCATTTTACTGTCACACCGGGCTGGCACACTAGGCGTAATTAAATAAATAATCTAATCAAGGAATACAGATGACTACATTAACAAAAACATCGTTGGCACTAATAGCTGCGGGCGTATTGGTTTCAGGCAGTGTCATGGCGAGCGAGCAAGCCACTATTTACGGTAAGCTTAACGTCACTGTGCAAAGTGATGATACTACTGAGTCAAAAACTGATATCAAATCTAATGCATCTCGTGTTGGCATTAAAGGCGGTCTTAAAATCAATGATGATTTAAAAGCTATCTACAAGATGGAATGGCAAGTGGATGTTAGTGATGAAAAAGGGGCCGATAATTTTACTTCACGTAACCAGTGGGTTGGCTTGCAAGGTGATTTTGGTAGTGTGATGTTGGGCCGTAATGATACGGCGTTAAAGCAATCGCAAGGAAAAGTTGACCTGTTTAGTGATTTGAATTCTGATATCAAGCAGTTATTTAGTGGTGAGAATCGCATGGGCGATAGCCTAACTTATGTTTCACCTAAGTTCAGCGACTTTCGATTTATTGGTACTTTTGTTGCTGAAGACGGTAATTCTGATAAAAATGGCTCCAGCTTGACCCTAATGTATGGTGATTCTAAATTGAAAAAATCATCTCTCTATGCGGCTATCGCGATGGATGCTGATATCAACGGTGTCGATACTACTCGTGTTTCAGTGCAAGGTAAGCTAGGTGATGTCAAGCTCGGCGGCATGTGGAACGAATCACAAAAAGCTGATGGCACCAAAGGTGATGGTTTCCTCGTTAGTGCAGCCTACGGCATCGGCAAGACGACGCTTAAGCTGCAATACCAAGACAGTGATGATATCAATGGTAAAGCGCATCAACCCGCTGAAGTAGTAACCCTTGGCGTAGATTACAAGTTAGCGAAAAGTGTTAAGTTATTCGGCTTTTACGCCGACACTTCATTTGAAGATAACTCTGATGAGAGTCACCTTGCTGTCGGTATCGAATACAAGTTTTAATCGATTACCCTAAATAAAACAGTATAATACCGCCAACTGGCGGTATTTTTATATTCAGGGTGCACAGTATGCGGCGATTTCAATTTGTTAGAATAAAAATAATTATCAATGGGTGCACAATCGTCATATAACTGTCATAAATATGAATGATAATGCTTATGCTGATTAACCAAGGTTAAATGATATGAGTGCAAGGATATTAGTAGTTGAAGATGAAACCGCCATTCGTGAAATGCTGTGTTTTGTTTTAGAAAAACAAGGATTTGAGGCGATAGAGTCACAGGACTTTGATTCAGCAATGAAGTGTTTAGCCGAACCTTATCCAGACCTTATTCTACTTGATTGGATGTTTCCTGGTGGTAGCGGTATTAGTTTTGCCAAGGAAGTGAAACGCGGAGAATTTACGAAGCATATCCCCATTATTATGCTTACTGCGCGTGGCGAAGAAGAAGATAAAGTACGTGGTCTTGAAGTAGGGGCTGATGACTATATGACTAAGCCATTTTCCCCCAAGGAACTAGTGGCTAGGATCAAGGCTGTTCTACGCCGCGTGATGCCCACAGCATTAGAAGAAACCATCGATGTCGAAGGACTAACACTCGACCCTTTGAGCCATCGCGTTTCCCTAAATAATCAACCGCTAAGTATCGGGCCGACGGAGTTTAAGTTATTACATTTCTTTATGACTCACCTCGACAGAGTCTATAGTCGAGAGCAGCTTCTTGATCAAGTATGGGGCACTAATGTCTATGTTGAAGACCGGACTGTTGATGTTCATATCCGACGTTTACGCAAGGCTATCTCAGGTAATGGGCATGAACAGTTTGTTCAAACAGTACGAGGAGCGGGTTATCGCTTTTCCACCCGAGTTTAGAAAATGTTAAATCAGTACCAACTAAGAATTATCCTTAGTAAGTTATTAATTACTTATGGCTTACTTACCGTCATTGGATTATGGCTTGGGCAGCTCACGCTGGTGTTATTCATTGCGACGTTGGCTATTCTACTGGTCAATCTTAACGAGTTTATGCGGCTGTTAAACTGGGTCTGGAGTTCGCCGCAAAAACGTTTTTCGAGTCGCTATACCCATTGGGATCAAGTTTATTACGGCGTCGAAAAAATTCAACGTGACAATCGAATGCGTCGACGTCAGCTTGTCGACTCGATTGGTGAATTCAGGCAAGGGGCGGATGCGTTACCTGATGGCGTGACCGTATATAACGAGCGCCATGAGATAGTGTGGTGTAATTCACAAGCGCGTTTATTGCTAGGGTTACAATGGCCTGCAGATCAAGGTCAGCGTCTAGATAACCTTATTCGTCATCCTAAGTTTTCGAGCTATTTAGCGCAAAAGAATTTCGATGAGGTGCTATTACTGTCCTCGCCAATCAGCGATGAGTTGCTGATCGAAAATCGTATTATCGGCTATGGGCGCGACCAATATCTGTTAGTCACACGTGACATCACACATATTCATCAACTCGAACAAATGCGGCGCGAGTTTGTCGCTAATGTGTCACATGAGCTCAAGACACCGTTGACCGTGCTGCAAGGTTATCTCGAATTATTAGCCGACGAAAAAAGTCCGGCGCTTAACGCGATGGCTCAGCAAACAAACCGGATGCAGGCTTTGGTTGAGCAGTTATTGTCATTATCTAAAATAGAATCCGGCGCCAACGCCTCGCTGACCACGGCGGTAAATATGACGGCGCAAATGTACATGCTTAAAGAAGATGCCGATAATCTGATCGGTAAAAAAGCCTTAGACATCGAGTTTGATATTGAGCCTAATCTTGATATTGCGGGTAATGATACCCAGATCTTTAGCGCCTGTAGCAATTTGGTGTTTAATGCTATTCGTTATTGTCCCGACGGCAGCTCTATTACAGTGACTTGGCAACAGTGTCCTCTGGGGGCACTGTTTTCGGTCACAGATAATGGTAATGGTATCGCTCCACATCATTTAAGCCGCTTAACCGAACGCTTTTATCGCATCGAAAATTCACGCTCGAGTAAAGATGGTGGTAGTGGGCTCGGTTTATCAATTGTTAAGCACGTATTGGCTAATCATCAATCGAGTCTTCAAATTGAAAGTCGGCTTAATGTTGGTAGTTGTTTTAGCTTTATTATCCCGCAAGAACGCATCGTTTTAGCGAGCCCCAAAAATCCCAAAGCTGTAATAAAAGTTTAATTTTTAAGTAACTTAAGTGTCATCTAACCGAGTCAAACTAGGTTGCAACTTAAGATTACCTAAATCCTAAATCCTAAATCATTGGAGTTATATATGAAAATTAGTACCCTTTCACGCGCACTTGGACTAGCCATTTCATTAGCGTTCTCAGCTAATAGCGCGGCTGTTGATAGTAACCTAACCAGCTACAAAAAGACTCAGGGTATCTCAGGGAATTTGTCATCGGTCGGCTCAGATACGCTGGCGAATATGATGACATTTTGGGCGGAAGAATTTAAACGTAATTACCCAAACGTGAATATTCAAATTCAAGCGGCTGGCTCATCAACAGCGCCTCCCGCATTGACACAAAGTACCTCGCAATTCGGCCCGATGAGTCGCAAGATGAAATCGAAAGAAATTGAAGCGTTCGAAAAGCGTTTTGGTTACAAGCCAACGGCCATCAGAGTCGCGATTGATGCATTAGCGGTGTTTGCTCACAAGGACAATCCTATAAAGGGCTTAACCATGAAGCAGGTTGATAGTATCTTCTCTATTACGCATAAGTGTGGCGGTAAAACGATTGCGCGTTGGGGGGATTTGAACCTCACTGGCGATTGGGCACGTAAAGATATTCAACTGTACGGACGAAATTCCGTGTCAGGCACTTACGGCTACTTTAAGAAAAAAGCCTTATGTAAAGGGGATTTCAACACCAGCGTTAACGAACAGCCTGGCTCGGCATCGGTAGTGCAGTCGGTTGCATCTTCTATTAACGCACTAGGATACTCAGGGATCGGTTATAAAACGTCGAGCGTTAAAGCGGTGCCTTTGGCTAAGAGAGGGACAAACTATGTGGCGGCAACTAAAGCTAATGCGTTAAATGGAAGCTACCCGCTTTCTCGTTTCCTATATGTGTACGTTAACAAGCACCCGAACAAACCATTAGCAAAGATGGATGCTGAATTTGTGAAAATGATCCTGTCTAAAACTGGACAAAAAATTGTCGAGAAAGATGGCTACATTCCATTGTCGGCCAGAGTTGCTGCCAAGGAAATGACCAAACTTGGTTTGTAGGTATAAATGGGATTGGTTCTGTTCCAGTAAGCTGTGGCTGTATGTTTTTTATATTAAGTTCAATAGTTTAATAAAGACTAGCAGCCAACGCCATTTCCCGCCTTTAGTTGCCTTGATATGGATATCTGTTAGGTGAAAAAATCAGGGACGAGTTTTTAGATTTTCGCGCATGGATGCGCATTAAAATCGGCTCCGTTAAGATAGATATCTATATGAAGATCAGCAACTAAATATCGGGTCGCCTTTCTTTTGGTTACATTTTCTTTGGCGAAGCACTAATTGGTCTGGAACCAATTTGAACAGCCAAAGGCTGGCCCGAAGGGTGAAATACACGGATGTATTTCATAAAGAAACATGCCTATGCACATGATTCAGGTTGTAGTCAAAGTGAGAATAATAATGAGGTAAGTAGGTAAAAGTAAGCCAACTGTTACTAGCATGGATGCTAGTCCAAGCCTCCATGGATGGATTCACGGCGAGTTGAACGTCTTTAACCTGCTTACCTGAAGCAACTACATAGGCATGTAAAGAAAAGTAACTGGTGTGCAAGCTATAAACTTGATGGGCAGCAGAAACCTAATGAGCACATCAAATATCCACCCTCACTAGATGGGCAGCATCAATTAACTCAGATATAGCCAATGGGATTAATCCCAACCTATATCCCATTTTTACTATCCACTGAAGCCGCTTAGTATCATCTCAGCGGCTTTTTCGGCAATCATAATTGTTGGCGCGTTGGTATTACCGGTTACTAATTCCGGCATAATAGAGGCATCAACCACCCGTAAGTTGTCGATACCACGTACTCTGAGTTCATTATCGAGCACGGCGAGTTCATCGTCATCGGTGCCCATCTTACAGGTACCAACTGGATGATATTCGGTATCGCCCGTGGCGCGAATAAATTCGATCATCTGCTCACGACTGGTCACGTCGACCGGGTAAATCATTTCTCCGCGCACCTCATCAAACGCCGGGCTTTGCATGATCTCTAAGGTTTTCTTGAGACCAACAAGTAGTGACTCGAGATCGCGTTCATCACCCAGGTAATTGGGATCAATTAGTGGTGGAGTCGTCGAGTGGTTATCGCCGAGACGTACTGTGCCACGACTCTTAGGACGCATAAGGCTGGCGTGGACACTGTAACCATGGCCAAGGTGCAGTTTACGCGTATGATCGTCAACCAGGCCAATCACAAATTCAATCTGCATATCAGGCGCTGGCTCTAGTGGGTTGGTGGTAACAAAAGCATGAGACTCGGCAAAATTAGACGTCATGATGCCTTCCCCTTTATTTAACCACTGTATTACTCCTTTAGGAATTTCATAACAGCTGCGCGGGCTTATACCGAAAGTGCCAGTGGTTTGCTTGGTGCGATAGATTGGCACCACGGTAATATGATCTTGTAGGTTACTTCCTACGCCTGGTAAGTCGAGGCGAGGTTCGATGCCAACGCTTCGTAAGTGCTCTTGAGGTCCGATACCTGATAACATTAAAACCTGTGGTGAGCCAAAGGCGCCCGCACTTAAAATGACTTCTTTATCCGCCTCTGCATAATAGGGCTTGCCGTCGACTTGGTAATGAACACCGCGGGCACACTGCTTGAGGATCTCGAGTCGCTCGACATGTGCACCGGTAATGACGGTTAAGTTTGGGCGTGATAAATGTGGGGTAATATAGGCACGAGCAGCGCTGCAGCGTTTACCGTTTATTTGAGTGACCTGACTGAGGCGGCAACCTTCTTGCTCTGCACCATTAATATCGTTAGAGGTTTTAACTCCTTGCTCGTTGCATGCCGCTAGAAAGTAATCATTAAAGTGACTTGGTTGTGACAATTCCCCGACGATTAGTGGGCCATCGTTACCATGAAGCGGATCGTTGGTAAAGTGCTGGTTGTTTTCTGCTTTAATAAAGTAAGGAAGGACTTCATCATAACTCCAGCCATGGTTGCCTAAGTTTGCCCAGTTATTGTAGTCCCAAGCATTACCACGGATATAGACCATGGCATTAATTGAACTGCTACCGCCGAGTACTTTACCACGAGGCTGAAAACCGAGACGGTTGTTAAGCTGTTTTTGCGGTACGGTGTCGTAATTCCAGCTATGAATGCCATAAGGCACGCAAGCGGCAACTCCCGCAGGCATATGAATTAAGGTTTGGGTGTCACGTTTTCCAGCCTCAAGGAGACAGACTGAAATATTGGGATTCTCACTCAAGCGAGAGGCCATAACACAGCCAGCGCTACCGCCACCCACCACAATATAATCAAATTTTTTATTCATCATACTACCTGTTGTTATGTTGTTTAAATCTTAGATTACCTAGATAAAATTGATAAAACTTGTTATTTTTGGACGTGGTTTTAGCTGTGATATAAGGAGCAATCTGTGGCAGCACTGATTAGACGACAATCATTAGCGGGTTTTAATCAGCTTGTCGAAGAGCTTGGCGCGAATGTGACCGAGGTATTACAGGCTTGTCAGCTTAACGAAGATTTGCTCACTGGAAGCGATGGATTTGTGCGCTATCACGATTATATCGTGCTGTTAGAAACTGCGAGTGAGGTGTTAGGCTGTCATGATTTTGGTGTTCGGCTGGCGGCTAAACAAAATATCGATATCCTAGGGCCGCTTGCCTTAGCCGCTCGACAAGCAAAAACACTGGGAGAAGCACTAAATTGGGTGGTCAAATATATCCACTTTCATGCTCAGGGATTACAGGTAAGCTTGACTAAGGTTCCGGCTAGCGATGAGTTATTGTTAACCGTTGCTATTACCTTGTCACCATTGCCTAAAGCCAATCAAACGATTGAATTAACGCTAGCGCTTGGCTGCCAATTCGCCCAATTTTTAAGTGGCGGGCGTTGTCATATAAAGACGGTGCTGCTGCCGCATCATTATCCTCATGTGACTTGGCATGCAAAGAATGCATTCCGTTGTCCTGTGACAGGGGATCATCCGGTGGCTGCTATTGTGCTCGACCAGCGAGACTGGGAGATGCCGCTTGTTGGCCAGCAACATCATCTGGCTAACGCTGCAATGAATTTTCTAAAACAACATTGTGACACGCAGTCAATGAGTCTGACTGAACAGGTTGAGGTATTGGTTAAGGCGATGCTGATGTTTGAGTTATGCACTAATGAGATGATTGCATCGGCACTCGATTTAAGCGTGCGGCAATTGCATCGTAAACTAGCGTTGGAAGAGACGAGTTTCATCAAAATAAAAAATGCAGTGAGGAGGTTGCTTGCGCAACACTATCTCAGTCAAAAAACGCTATCAGTAGCATGGATAGCTGAGCTGCTAGGTTATCAAGAACAGTCGGCTTTCACTAAAGCCTGTCAAGGTTGGTTTGGTTGTAGCGCGCGTCAAGTACGCTACAATCTGATGGCTCGTTAACAACCGTACTCAACATCGACCATGACATCATCACCGAGCTCTTCGATGGCATCGGTGAGTTGTTCGATAGAAGAGTGCTCTGGCAATAACACAGTCACATTGGCGCGAAATAGTAATGCCCCCGTGTTCGGTGCGCTTTCTAGCTGACTACCGAGTTGCTCTATATTCGCATCAACCGAATGCAATGCCTTGGTTAACTCTTGCACAATGCCTCCGCGGTCATTACACAACACACTAATGTTGAGCAGATCTTCAGCCTCAACCTGATCCGAAGTATTATGGCCTTCTTGGATCATGGTGTGTAAATCGTCTAACCGACCCAAACTCAGACCGAATTTTGCGACCTCTAATTCGGGGAGGTCAACCTCAATGATCCCGGCAAACTGTCCCGCTAAATGGCTCATCGAACTGCCAAGCCAATTTCCTTGATGCTGAAGAATGATTTGAGCCAGTTGATCCACTAACCCTGATTTGTCTTTGCCAATAAAGGTAACTACTACATTTTTCATAAAATTCCTTAAACTAAATTAACGATCACATAAAGTAATAAACCCGAAATCAGATTTTGTCCAGTAAATGATGTGACTATTTTAATAGTAGATGTCACATTATTGTCATACTGCGCCGCTACAATAGGGGCTATATGGTCAATAGTAGGAATTAAGTTAACATGTCATCTGCCAGCTTAGCCGCTAATAGTTCAATTCGTTTGTTTAAAGATCGCCTCACTCGCTTTGGCATTACTTTAGGCGGTTTAATGGTTTTAATGACCCTGTTAATGATCTTTGGTTATTTACTTTATGTGGTCGAACCTATTTTTCGCAGTGCCAAAATAGAAGTGGTACAAAGTCAGCCTATCGCTCATCAGGTCATTGCTTTTGGCAGCGACGAGCTCAATGAAATAGGTTATTTTGTCGATAACCAAGCGACTTTTAATTTCTATCCTTTGTTACCCAGTAGTCCCAAAGTGAGCCAGGTCGAGCTGCCCCTTTCTGCGACCGTAACCAGCGATGCACATTCTGGCGCTACATTGGCGCTGGGCATGGCCAACGGGCGAGTCTTAATTGCTCAGCCTAATTTTTTGTTAGATTTTTCTGATGGTACGAGGCGTATTAGCGCAAGTGTACGATATCCGATGGCTGAGCCTGAGCTGCTTATCGATAATGAGCAACAGCCGCTAACTAAAATTGCCTTTCAGGTAGATGAAGATCAAACATCGATTGTGGCGCTAACGAGTGATGACCGCCTGTTGTTAACTCGACTCGTCGCACAAGAGAACATGATGACCGAAGAGCTTGAATGGGTTAGTGAGCAGCTGGTCTTTGGCAATGTCCCAGACTCAATTAGCGATATACTACTACCGCCAGATCAACGTTTACTGTTTATCCGAAGTGAAAATAAGCTCTATGTTTACGATTTGTTAAGTGATGAATTTGATACGCCACTGCAATTACTCGACATCAATGAGCCGGGATTCGACGTCACCACTATCTCTTTATTGTCCGGTGGTAGCTCGCTCTTAGTCGGCAATAGCGATGGCACTATTAGTCAATGGTTCGAAGTTAATGGTGAACGTGGCCGCCGAATGACTAAGATCCGTGAGTTCTCCATCTCCGGTGCTGTCAAACAAATAGAGACTGAGCCTAATCGTAAAACCTTTGCCGCTCTCAATGAACATGGGAGACTGTGGCTGTTTCATACCACGAGCGAGGCGCAGTTACTAAGCTATCAGTTAGATAGCGACGCCCAAGCACTACGTTTTACGCCACGTAATAATGGCATTATTGTCGCAAGCTTACAGCAAGTTAAGTTCCATCATCTTGATAACGAACACCCAGAAGTGAGTTGGAGTGCATTGTGGCAAGAGGTATGGTACGAAGGTTATCCTGAGCCCGATTATGTGTGGCAGTCGACCTCGGCCAGTGACGAGTTTGAGCCTAAACTCTCTTTGGTGCCGATTTCATTTGGTACTATCAAAGCCGCCTTGTTTGCGATGTTATTTGCGGTACCTATTGCTATATCAGGGGCTATTTACACCGCTTATTTCATGCCATCTCGCTTGCGCAAAGTGGTTAAACCGACCGTTGAAACGATGGAAGCGCTGCCAACCGTGATCTTAGGTTTTCTGGCTGGTTTATGGCTCGCACCTATTGTGGAAAACAACTTACCTTTTGTCTTTCTATTAATTGTGCTCATTCCTGTGGTTATTGTGTTGACCGCATTGGTTTATCATTATCTGCCACAACGACTGACCAATATCCTTAATGAAGAATACAGTGTGTTATTTCTGATCCCGATTATTTTGCTGGTGGCTTACGCCTGTCTAGCGCTCAGCCCAATAATCGAAGATAGTTTGCTAGGCGGTGATGCTCGCACCTTTATTAGTCATGAATTGGGGATAGGGTTTGACCAACGTAATGCGTTAGTGGTCGGTTTAGCGATGGGCTTTGCCGTGATACCAACCATATTCTCTATCACTGAAGACGCTATTTTTAGTGTGCCACAACATCTTAGTAATGGTTCGCTGGCGCTAGGGGCAACTCGCTGGCAAACGCTCGTCGGAGTCGTGCTGCTCACCGCGAGCCCTGGTATTTTCTCGGCGGTCATGATGGGACTTGGCCGTGCTGTTGGTGAAACGATGATCGTACTGATGGCGACCGGAAACACGCCGATTATGGATTGGAATATATTCGAAGGGATGCGCAGTCTCTCGGCAAATATTGCGGTTGAAATGCCAGAGTCAGAAGTCGACTCTACTCACTACCGTGTTTTATTCCTAGCGGCTTTCGTGCTGTTTATATTCACCTTCTTTTTTAACACTATCGCTGAGTTGGTACGCCAACGCTTACGCGAGAAGTATGGCTCTTTGTAATGTTTATAAAACTAAATTTAGCACTTCGTTGTTACACTAATAAAGGTTTGTGTCATGGGTAATTGGTTTAAAAGCGGCTCGCCTTGGATATGGTTAACCTCTGGCGCGGTGAGTATTAGTCTTATCGCGGTGATTGGACTGCTTGCCTTGATCGCGTGGCGCGGCCTAACCTATTTTTGGCCGGCCACCATCTATCAGTTTGATTTGAAACATCCTGATGGCGTGATAGAGCAGGTTATTGGTGAAATTTATGAGAAAGATACCATCCCGGCGCAGCGGCTACGGGATAATGGCACACTCGTTGCCGCCGATATAGAAGAAGTTACCTCGCTATTGGTCAAAACCGGTAATCGTGAGTTTGTCGAACTCGATTTTCGTTGGTTACTCGCTCCAAGCATCACCAACAGAGTCGCCGCGCCAGACCTTGCGTTATTTGAGCGCGACAAAAATGGTAATTTCTACGGTTACATTGATGGCCTTGAGTTAGATGGTAGGCTATTGAGTGGTACTAGCACTCAGCTTAGAACAGAACTTCTTAGCGCCATTGAACGCGTCAATGAGCTGAAAACACAAGCTACATCCCTGCAAAGCGGCACCATAAGTGCGATTAACTATCAGCTAGAGCAGTTACGGTTAAAGCAGCGTCGACTCGAGATTGATGATCAATTAAGTTCAACAACATTAGCGCCGATAACAATGCAGCGCGAGATGTTAAACCAATCGTATCTTAAGCATGAGGCGACGTTGTTTAATATTCGTGAACAAATGGTTCGAGATACTGTTTTTGTGCGTGATATGCGCGGTGAGCGGGTACCATTAAATCTATCGTCATTATTGGCGCTCCATTTACCCAATCAAATGAGTTTGCTTGAAAAAGTGGCGCATTGGTTTGGTGCGGTGGGTGGTTTCGTGATGGATGATCCACGTGAAGCGAATACCGAAGGCGGGGTATTTCCAGCGATTTTTGGGACTATCTTTATGGTGATGTTGATGGCCGTTATCGTGACGCCATTTGGAGTCGTCGCTGCAATTTATTTGCATGAATATGCTAAAAAGGGCTGGGTAACTAAGTTTGTGCGTATCGCGGTGATTAATCTCGCGGGCGTTCCTTCCGTCGTCTATGGTGTCTTTGGCCTTGGCTTCTTCGTGTATATTTTAGGGGGCAGCATCGATGAGTTACTCTATCCTGAGGCGGCACCTTCCCCCGTGTTTGGTAGTCCCGGTGTATTGTGGTCGGCGCTGACCTTGGCTATATTGACGCTACCGGTAGTGATTGTATCAACCGAAGAAGGGTTATCGCGGATACCGATGTCGCTTAGGCAGGGCAGTTTGGCACTGGGCGCGACTAAATCTGAGACATTATGGAAAATTGTTATTCCGATGGCCAGTCCGGCGATTATGACGGGACTCATCTTGGCGGTTGCACGTGCGGCGGGCGAGGTGGCACCATTAATGCTGGTGGGTGTGGTTAAGATGGCCCCCACACTACCGATTGATGGTAACTTCCCGTTTATCCATTTGGAACGTAAATTTATGCACCTAGGCTTTCATATCTATGATGTCGGTTTTCAGAGTCCTAATGTCGAAGCTGCACGGCCATTGGTTTTTGCCTCGTCATTCTTACTCGTTACCGTTATCGTCGGTTTAAACATGACCGCCATTGGCATTCGAAATTACTTGCGCGAAAAGTATCGCTCACTGGAACACTAGAAAATGATTAACATAGAATCACTACAACTCGATGAGTTTGAACAAGGTAAGCCGGCAATTGACTTGGCAAAGCTAAGCGATAGCGATACAGCATTTGTGATTGACGATCTCAACTTATTTTATGGCGATAAAAAAGCATTAAGCAATGTCTCAATGCGCATTCCTAAAGGTCAGGTTACTGCATTTATTGGACCGTCGGGTTGTGGTAAATCGACGTTATTACGGTGCCTTAACCGAATGAATGATCTGATCGATGACTGTCGTACCCAGGGCAATATTTTACTTGAACAGCAAAATATCTTCGATCGCCATGTCGATGTTGCAACGCTCAGACGTAAGGTTGGGATGGTATTTCAACGTCCTAATCCCTTTCCAAAATCAATCTATGAAAATGTTGTCTATGGGCTTAGATTGCAAGGGATAAAGGATCGTCGTCGTTTAGATCAAGCGGTGGAAGAATCGTTGCGTGGCGCGGCGTTATGGGAAGAGGTCAAAGACAGACTCCATGACAATGCGCTGGGCCTCTCTGGTGGTCAGCAACAGCGTCTGGTTATCGCCCGTGCGATAGCTATCGAGCCCGAAGTACTATTGCTCGATGAACCTACCTCGGCGCTGGATCCTATTTCGACCCTAGTTATTGAAGAGCTGATCACCGAGCTCAAAAAGAAGTTTACCGTGGTGATAGTGACCCATAATATGCAGCAGGCAGCACGAGTGTCAGATAATACCGCGTTTATGTATATGGGGGAGCTCATTGAGTATAGTGATACCAATACGCTATTTACCACCCCGGCGAAGAAAAAGACTGAAGATTATATTACTGGTCGCTACGGCTAAGAGGAGCTCAACATGGATAATGTCAATCTTAAACGCCATATTTCAGGACAGTTTAATAGTGAGCTGGAAAATATACGCAATCGTGTATTGATGATGGGGGGCTTGGTCGAAAAGCAGCTCACCGATGCCATTGAGGCGATTAGCTGTTTAGATGCCAATTTGGCACAAGCGGTGATTGATAATGATCGTAAGGTCAACAGTTTTGAGGTGCTGATCGACGAAGAGTGTACTAGGATCATTGCTAAACGTCAGCCTGCCGCTGGCGATTTACGGCTGATTTTTGCAATCTCTAAAACGGTTAATGACCTCGAGCGTATTGGCGATAGTGCTAAAAAGCTGGCTAATGTCGCCTTGGAAAAAAATAGCAGCAAGCAAGGTCATTTGCTCGTTAGTTTGGAGAACCTTGGCCGCGCCTGCATTACCTTACTTCATGATGTGCTTGACTGCTTTGCACGGATGGATGTTGATAGTGCATTTGAAGTTCACGGCAAAGACAAGAAGATCGACCTTCAATATGAAAGCATGATGCGCGAACTCATGACCTATATGATGGAAGATCCGCGTGCTATTCCTAGTGTCATGGAAGTGATGTGGGCTGCAAGGGCACTCGAGCGTGTCGGCGACCGAGTACAAAACATTGCAGAATATGTGATTTACTTTATCAAAGGTAAAGATGTCCGTCATTTAGACGATGAGCAGATAGCGCAATTACGAGGTTAACTTAGTTCATTAAGCTGCTACAGTAAGTGACTATCGAATAAACACTATAATGGTTATATGAAGCGAATAAAATGTTTGGCGTTACTCGTTACACTGCTGACCACAGCGGTGCCTGCGGCCACATGGCATGACAGTGAGTATATTAAACAGAGCTTCTATGAGGTTAGTCTCGGTAGCGAATACGGCGATCATCGCAATGAGTTGCTCAGAAAATGGCAACAGCCATTGCGCGTCTATGTCGAACATCAAGTGGGCGATCAGGCGCTACACGATGAATTGTTAGCGGCACATATCGCACATTTGGTGGCGATCACCAAGCTCGATATTAAAATCGTTGCCAGCAAAGAACACGCTAATATTCATTATTATTTTACTAATCAGCAGAAGATAAAACCGCTAGTTAACCGCACACTTGGCGCAAAGGCGAGTGAACATTTGTTTAGTAGCGTTTGTATCGCCAGCGTTAAAACTGATCGGGATAATCATATCACGCTCGCCCACATCTTTATCCCGGTAGACTTGGCGCGGTTTCATGGCAAGTTGGTTGCCTGTATCGTCGAAGAAATTACTCAGACGCTGGGCTTAGTCCGTGATTCTGATTTAGTATTTCCTTCAATCTTTAATGATCGCAGCAAAAATGATTTACTCAGTGGACTCGACGAAATTTTATTGCGCTTGCTTAGCGATGACAGGGTCAAGGCAGGCATGAGCAAGGCACAGCTCGAGCCTGTCCTGAGTAAAATACTTAAACAGTATCACCGCGAGGGATTGATTAAATCGGCCGATAAACGAGTACTACAAGGAGCATTGTATAAGATGCTGGGCTATATCACGGGTATAGACGTGATGACATGATAGCCTGGTATCTACCATCTTTAACGATTTGGTGATAAGCGGCTTTGGTTTTTTCAACAATA
>Ga0209395_1000653_pt1 | contig 50218 bp, 45 predicted proteins | sample GOMGulsemesocosm_3_FD_184635 | JGI IMG/M metagenome (GOLD analysis project Ga0209395, IMG submission 184635) | Methane-oxidizing microbial communities from mesocosms in the Gulf of Mexico - GOM9D Gulf of Mexico (SPAdes) (version 2) | ecosystem: Environmental > Aquatic > Marine > Cold seeps... | reverse complement strand
AGAAAGGGTTCTTTTATTTTAACGAATTAGAACCAGGAGATTGGACAGTTGAGCTGTTAGTGAGAGGTTTGACAAAAGATTTTTCTTTTGATAAAATTAAAAAAACATGTGTAATTGCCCCTGGAGACCGGAAACAAATTGTATTTTATGTGACCAATAAGAAGAGGGTGGTGCGGAAGAGTAGAAAAAAATTCAAACTATAAATGTAAATGAGAATAGTTGTTATCATCTTATTGTTAAGTAGTTTTTGCTTGTTTGCACAGCGAAATGAAAAAGATATAAATGCAAGCTTTGAGTTGCAAGAAATAGCCTTGTTGGATATGAAGCCGTCCAATACTAATGTAACACTTGCACTCGTTGCTCCAAAAGACTCAGGGGAAAAGGCGGGAATTATTATGGCAAATAACAGTAAGTGGCTCAACTTTACGTCCGCTATTAGAAAAGGAGCGTCTGCTAGAAATGTAACTGTTAAGATAGATGGAGGTAACATCCCAAAAGGACTTCTGTTGAAATTAAATACGGCTCCCTGTCAGGGTAGAGGGAAAGGTGTTTTAGGAAATAATGTACACGTGATAACATTGAGTCATCGTTCCCAATCAATCGTTCAGAATATAGGTGGAGCTTATACCGGGAATGGCGTAGGTAATGGGTATAAATTGACTTATTTTTTAGAAATTCAAAATTATAATGACTTGGATATTAATGCTTCCGAAACGATTTCGGTAAGTTTAACTTTAAGCGATTTTTAATATGAGATATGCTGTCTTTTTAATAGTATTGTTTTCGTCGCTTGTAAGGAGTCAAGAGGTGAAAGTGTCATCTGGTTGGTATAAAGTGATGAAAGTAAGTGATATTTATGGGGCCGGAAATGATTATCCCGAGTATGTGGAGAGTAGGCGAAAAGAAACGAAGTTACATATAAAAGCATTTCCTAAGTCTAAGCAAAAGGATTTGTATGGTTCATTTTCTGTGTTTGTGCATCAAGAACCGGTAAATTGGCATGCGTCATTAGAGCTTTCTGTGAGAAGAACTTCTAAAGGAAAAGGAAAAAAAGGAGGAATGCATGGAGGGGATAATTGGCATCAAATTCACCGATTTTCGAGTCGTTTTTTTAAGTTGGTCGGAAAGAAAGATGGGGTTGATTTACAATATAGAATTAAAGGATTATCTGTGTTGTTACCAGTGGATACTTATACTACTGAAATAGTGTTTACAGTTTTAAATTTGTGAAAATCAATTAAATCTCGTATTTTTATGAAAGAGAAGATGATGATTTCAAATAAGTAGGTTTATTTGTTTGATATGGATTCCCCGAGATTATAACCCCAAATACCCCCTAAAACGATGGCTGTAAATATTTTATTTGTAGAACATGAGAAGTTACCTGATTCACAGGTACTTAAGTTACTAGATACCAGCAGAGCTGTACAATATACGATTGTAACTAGTCTAGAGGCTATTCCTGAGGCTTTAAAGAAAGCTTCTTATTCGCATATTGTTTGTAATTTAATATGTGATGAATGTGTATTTAATAGCTTAAAATACGTCCCTACTAACATTCCTGTTCTTGTAATTTGTGATAGGATAGACACTGTAAACTTAACAGAGGTTCATTTTTCAGTGATTGAAAAACCATTGACTTATAAAATATTATTTGATTTTATTGCTCAGAAATCTATTATTTCTGATCATACTTTAGAGAAATATGCCATGGGAGATCAAGATTTTATTGATCAAATGAAACAATTAATTATTGAAGAGTTTGAAGATAATTTGGAGAAAATTCCATCCTATTTGACAGCGAAAAATTTTAATGCTGTAAAAAGTAATATGCACCAACTTATCGGGAAATTTGCGATGTTGGAAATGGAAGAAGCTCATGTGTTATCAAAAAGTATAGATAATAATATTTTGAAGGATTCAGAAACAGAGATTCCGCATGTGTATCATGTGCTTTTTGATGTTGAAATTGCGTTGACACAATTAAGATGTTCTGCGTAATAAAAAAAACAAGAAAAAATCCCTAAATAATAAATTGTATTATGAAGTGTATTATAATTGATGATGATAAGTTTTATATAGATTTTTTAAAAAAATATTGTGAGAAACTCAATATTGAGATAGTACGAGTGTATCAGAATTCCGTAATTGCTTTTCAGGAATTGGGAAGCATGCCTGATTGTGATGTTATCTTTTTGGATATAAATATGCCCGATATTTCTGGGTTCGATATATTAAATAGTAATCCGAAAACTCAAGTAGTTATTTTGTCCGCGGATGATTCGAACGCTGTAAAAGCTTTTGATCATAATGTGGTGGATTATTTACAGAAACCTGTTCCTTTTGACCGGTTTTTGAGAGCTATTAATAGAGTGAAAGCAAATATGCCGAAGGCCGTTGAGGAAGGTCAAGTTCCGGTTGCTGAAAGTAAAACCTATGTCGGTAGAGAAAAGGTGATTGAACAAGGAGGTAGTGTTTTTGTTAATATTAATAAAAAATTGATAAAATTAGATGTAAACGATGTCGTATTGGTAGAGGCAAAAGGAGATTATGTACTTATAAAACGTGCTAGCTCTGAAAATTTAATTGTTCACTCTACCTTAAAGCGAATAAAAGAAAAATTACCCGAAGATTCGTTTTTACAGGTGCATAGATCGTTTATTGTAAATTTAAAGAAAATTGTAGATATAGAAGAGTCTACCGTTGTTGTAAATAGGGACGTAGTTCCTATTAGTAGAGGAAATCGTGCTAGTTTACTCAGTAGATTAAATGTTGTGAACTAGAATTAAATAACCCCGTTTTCTATGTGAAAAAGTGTTGCTTTACCCAAGTAATTATTTTGAGTAAAACATGGAAAAAATAAAATTTACCCCATGAAACCAACTGTCTTATTTATGGTTTTTTGCTGCCTGCTAAATGTTAATACCATTTGGGCTCAGGATGAAACGCATGCTGTTGAGCTGTCCATACCTGAAGTAGCATTGTTAGCGGTTAGGTCCGTAAATAATGCCTCCATTCGTTTAAGTGGAACTGCGCCTACAGAAGCAGGAGTTGCTGTTAGTTTTTCTGATAAAAATAATGAAATGTGGTTGAATTATTCTTCAGTTATTGGGTCGAGATCAGAACCTAGTCGCCGTATTACGGTTCAGTTAACCGAAGGAAAAGTGCCAAAAGGACTTAAGTTGAGTGTGGTAGCTAGTTTAGATGTAGGGAAAGGTGATGGAGATTTAGGAAGTCCAGTAAAAAAGAGTTTGAGAATTGGAAAACACCCTAGAGTGATTATAAAATCTATTGGAAGTAGTTATACAGGGAAAGGAGTTCAGAAAGGACACAACCTTACCTACTCATTAAGCTTGTTGAATAAGAAAAAATCCTACTCTAAATTGGATTTTGATGCGAGTTCTGCATTGTCTATTACCTATACTTTGTCGGATAATTAGTTGGTTTTACATGATTTTGAGTGTCTTGTAGAGATCTGCGTCTAGCTATGGTTATTTAGGATAGGTTTACTACCTTTGGAAACCCTCTAAAATGCGTACCATGGACCAATTGTTATTTTATGTCAAAGAAGGATTTTATCATGTATTAGACTGGAAAGCCTATGATCATATCCTATTTTTAATTGTATTGTGTGTTATTTATTCATTTGATCATTTAAAAAGAGTCTTTTTACTTATCAGTTTGTTCACTATTGGACATACTTTTTCTTTAATTTTAGCGACTTACGGAGTGTTAACAGTAAAAGCATCTGTAGTAGAGTTTTTAATACCCATTACTATTTTTATCACGGCATGGATTAATATTTTTACAGTTAAGAATTCGAGACGTAATTCGAGTATTAATATTAATTTGTTTTTAGCGTTATTTTTTGGACTCATACACGGTCTTGGGTTTTCTAGAGGTTTTAAAATGCTCATAGGCAAGGATGATGATTTGTTGTTGCCATTGATAGAGTTTGCTTTAGGGATTGAATGTGCTCAGTTAATTGTAACTTTTTTTATTTTACTATTAGGCTTTGTTTTCTGCTCATTACTTCGGTTTTCAAAACGCGATTGGGTGTTGGTTAGTTCCGCTATTGTAGTCGGTTTGGTCATCCCAATGTTATTAAATTCAAAATTTTGGTAAAAATTTAACTTTCCTTTTCTGAATTCTCCTTATTTTCGTGCGTAGCATATATTTTATGGAGGATAAAAAACAAAAATACGACAATGCGTACATGAGAATGGCGCATGAATGGGCTAAATTGTCACATTGTGAGCGCAAAAAAGTGGGCGCTTTAATAGTGAAAGACCGTATGATTATTTCTGATGGTTTTAACGGGGCACCTACCGGGTTTGATAATTGTTGTGAGGACGAAAACGATGTCACCCAATGGTATGTCTTGCATGCAGAGGCTAATGCTATTTTAAAAGTAGCTAGTTCTGCCCAGTCTAGTAAAGGGGCAACCTTATATATTACACTTTCTCCTTGTAAAGAATGTAGTAAGTTAATTCATCAGGCCGGAATTAAGCGCGTGGTATTTCAAACAGCTTATAAAGACACCGCAGGAGTAGATTTTCTAAAGTCTGCCGGAGTAGAAATTGTACATCTTAAAGAATTATAATGAATAGTAAAGTGAAAAATTTACCTATTATAGTCGCCGTAGCGGTGGTTGTAGGGATGGTACTGGGGAATGTGCTGAATTACGAAAAGGGAACTGTAGTTTTTCGTGGGTCGGCAAGTGAACTTAAGATGAAACGTCTCATGGATTATATAGAATATGATTATGTAGACGAAGTGGATGTAGACGGACTTTTAGATGGTGCAATTACGCAGATGTTAAAGAAATTGGATCCACATTCTGTATATATTCCAAAAGAGAATTTACAGCGTGTTACGGAGACTATGCAAGGGAAATTTGATGGAATTGGGGTGCAGTTTTTGATGCATCAGGATTCTGTAACCATTACAAAAGTGATGCCTAATGGCCCCAGTGAATTGGCTGGGATCGAGGCAGGTGATCGTATTTTAATTGCGAATAATGACACCTTGTTTGGATTGGATTATTCCTCTACTAAAATAATGAGTTTTTTAAAAGGAAGCGCGCGTTCTAGTGTCAATCTGACAATTTATAGACGAAGTGTTGATTCGGTGCTTTCTGTAGATTTAAAACGTGATAAAATTGCGATTTCTAGTATTTCTGGTTATCATATGATAGATGATAAAATAGGGTATATTTATATCGAGCGTTTTGCAAGAACAACTTTCAAGGAATTTAAAGAGGCATTGTCGGAGTTAAAAGCGCGTGGAATGCAAACATTGGTATTGGACTTAAGAAATAATCCAGGTGGATTTATGGGGGTCGCCAACAGTATCGTTGATGAGTTTTTGGAGGACAATAAGTTAATTGTTTTTACGAAAAGTAAGAATGGTGAAGTTCATCAGTCTTTTGCTACTGATAAAGGCGATTTTGAAACAGGTGATCTGTATGTGTTGATTAATGAAAATTCTGCCTCAGCCAGTGAAATTGTTGCAGGAGCGTTGCAGGATAATGATAAAGGAACAATCGTCGGACGCCGTTCGTTTGGTAAAGGACTGGTCCAGCAAGAAATGGATTTAGGAGATGGATCCGCGGTGCGATTGACTACTTCTCGTTATTATACACCTACAGGTAGGTCCATTCAAAGACCGTATTCAAAAACGAATAACGAAAAATATTACCACAGTTTTACAGAACGAATGAAATCAGGGGAACTGGTATCTAAAGACAGTATAAAAGTGGTGGACTCTTTAAAGTTTACTACTCCTAATGGGAAAGTTGTGTATGGAGGAGGCGGAATTATTCCAGATGTATTTGTAGGGATAGATACGCAATTAAGCTTGAGTAATCGTTTGTTCTTAGATTTGAATAATTGGGTTTTTGAGTATGTAGACAATCATAGAGCGCCTTTAAAAAAATGGCAGTTGGATGATTATGTGATCAATTTTGATAAAAATGATGACATATTAAATTCGTTTTTGTCTTCTCTGGATGAAAAAATACCACCTCCACCAAAGGTGAAAGATGAGTTGAGATTATATCTTAGAGCTTTGGTAGCCCAGCAACTATTTGATGATTTAGGTTATTATACCATCATTAGAAAAGAAGATGTAATGATTAAAAAAGTGATGGAATTAGATGCACAAGACTAATTGTGGTAATTTTGCCTGTAATTAAAGCATGATTTTGAATAAAAAAACTAAAATATATTTTGCTTCTGATCAACATTTGGGAGCTCCTACACCGGAATTGAGTAGACCTAGAGAAGTAAAATTTGTCCAATGGTTGGACCGTGTTAAAAACGATGCAGAGGCTATTTTTATCTTGGGCGATTTATTCGATTTCTGGTTTGAGTATAAAACCGTAGTGCCAAAAGGTTTTGTTCGATTGCTAGGGAAATTGGCTGAAATTAGAGATAGTGGTATTCCTGTATATTTTTTTGCAGGTAACCATGACTTGTGGATGGACGATTATTTTGAAAAAGAACTAAATATTCCTGTTTATTATGAACCGAAAGAATTTACTTTTCATGGAAAGACTTTTTTAGTTGGACATGGAGACGGTCTTGGACCGCATGATTTGGGATACAAGCGAATGAAAAAAGTATTTACAAATCCGTTTTCTAAATGGTTGTACCGTTGGTTACATCCAGATATTGGTATGCGATTAGCGCAATACTTGTCAGTACAGAATAAATTGATTTCTGGCGATGAGGATGTCGTATTCTTAGGGGAAGAAAACGAATGGTTAGTCCAATATGTAAAACGAAAACTTACAGAAAAACACACTGACTTTTTTGTGTTTGGACACCGCCATTTACCGATGGTAATTGACTTAGATAAAGGATCTCAATATATAAACCTTGGTGATTGGATTTCTCATTTTACGTATGGGGTTTTGGAAAATGGCGAAATGAAATTAAAGAAAGAGGAGTAATGTAAAATTAAGGGGTCAATATACTTTTTATTAATTGCAGACTAAGAGTATTGTTACTGCTTTTTTCCTTTGTTTGTACTTGAAGTCTTGATGCTTTTTCTTTGTAAAATTATTGTAATTTTTCTACGAGACGTTAGGGTAATTGTCTTTTGTTTGTAATGGGGGGATGAAATTGTAACTCTGGATGGAAGCTTTTTTATGTTCAATGTAAATTCACCTTTTTTGTTAGAGGTGGTTCCAAAAGAAGTGTCGTTTTCAATTATAGAAGCAAAAGTAACTTGTTTTCCTATGTTGTCTAAAATATTTCCTGAAATTAGCTGTTGTGAATAGCTTAAATTTACGGTCAGAAAAAGACAGCCGTAAAAAAGCATTCGAATCTTTTTTGTTTTATTCATGATAGTTTGTTGGTTGATTGGTTGGCAATATAACCAATTAACATAGGACAAGATTCTGATTTCTTGTGTTTTTTTGTAAACTACATGATTGTATATGTAAAAGGTGTAAAATGGTTTTGAAGAAACTTTTTTATATCTTTTTATTGCTTTTTGGTTTGGAACTGATATGTTATTTCTGGTTTTAAAATGTTGCTGTTAAAATCAAAACGATTTATTCTCCTATGTCTGTCATGTTTTTTCGGTCAATCCTGGTCTCGCACTAGTGAATGTTTAAAGTCACTCTTAAATCTCCTTAGTTTGTGGTAATGTCTAGGTGATTAAGTAGTAAGCCCGAGTTTTTTGTATTGGTGTTTACCGTATTTATGAAAATCTTAATTCGGGTAATTTGATTGTTTTGTTATGTTTCTTCTATGAGGTTATCGTCGAGTTATCAGCATTACGAGGTATGGATCTTGCTATTTTTTTTGAAGTGGAATTTTATGATTGTTAAAATATTGAAATTATAAAGAATAGTGATAAGATAATTAAAGGAATAAATATTTTGTTTGTTAAAATGTGAGTTTTTAGTGAAATCAAATATAAATAATATAATATGTGGTTTTCCACAATCACATGAATAAGGACTTCTTTTTTTTAAATGACAAATGTCAATATTGCGTTAAATAGTAACCAAAAACCTAGTTTTTAACCAATTTTTAACTAGAAAAACGAAAAAAAAGCATGTATTTGCATGTCTAAATAAAGGGTGGTACATTCACGCGATAAATATTAAGATACATGACTGAAGAAAACAAACCGGCTATTGATATTAGAGCCATCAACGAGAAGATTGAAAAGGAAAGTGCCTTTATAGATTTGTTGACCATGGAAATCAATAAAGTGATTGTAGGGCAAAAACATATGGTCGAAAGATTGCTGATTGGATTGCTTGGAAATGGACATATATTATTAGAAGGTGTACCAGGATTAGCAAAAACGTTGGTGATTAACACCTTGTCTAAAGCGGTAGATGCATCATTTAGTCGCGTTCAATTTACACCAGATTTATTGCCTGCGGATATCGTAGGAACAATGATATACAATATTAAAGACAATGAGTTTTCTATTAAAAAAGGACCCATCTTCGCTAATTTTGTTTTGGCAGATGAGATAAACCGTGCCCCAGCAAAAGTACAATCGGCATTGTTAGAAGCCATGCAAGAACGTCAAGTAACGATCGGTGATCAAACGTTTAAATTAGATGCGCCATTTTTAGTAATGGCTACTCAAAATCCAGTGGAGCAAGAAGGGACTTATCCGTTACCAGAAGCACAAGTGGATCGTTTTATGTTGAAAACGGTGATTGATTATCCAAAAATGGAAGAGGAGCAATTGATTATGCGTGCCAATTTAAATGGGACCTTTGAAAAAATAAATCCTGTAGTTAGTGTATCCCAAATTTTACGTGCGCGAGAAGCTGTAAAAGATGTGTACATGGATGAAAAAATTGAAAAGTATATTTTAGATATCGTATTTGCTACCCGTTATCCATCAAATTATAAACTGGATGAATTAGTAGGGCTTATCAGCTTTGGAGCATCACCAAGGGGAAGTATCAACTTGGCTATGGCTGCTAAATGTTACGCATTTATAAAGCGTCGTGGTTATGTAATTCCGGAGGATGTAAGAGCAGTTGTTCATGATGTTTTACGTCATCGTATTGGATTGACTTACGAGGCAGAGGCAGAGAATATTACTTCGGAGGATGTGATAAATAAAATTGTAAACGAAATAGAAGTGCCTTAGGATATGATGCAGATAAATGTAGATAAAAAAGAAAAAAAGTATTTCATTCTGTTAGTTATTGTTACGGTGCTATTACTGGTGCCGATGGTGTTTTTGTTGCCTATTCTATTGCCTTTGGCATTGTTTGTTTTGGTAGCTCAAGGACTACTAATTGGCTACGTGAAAGGAAATGGTGTCCGTGTTTCGGAGCAGCAATTTCCAGAGATTTATAAAGTAGTTGTAAAGCAATCAGAGCAGTTAGGTCTCAAGGAAATTCCCAAAGTGTATATCATGGAGTCTGGAGGGTTGCTCAATGCTTTTGCTACTAGTTTTCTTGGTTTTAACTATGTTGTTTTGTACAGCGAATTGGTGGAGGTTTCCTTTGATAAAGGCCGTGATGTAGTTGAGTTTGTAATTGGTCATGAATTAGGACATATCAAACGAAATCATATCAATAAAAGGCTGTGGACATTTCCCGCTCAGTTGGTGCCTTTTTTAGCACAAGCTTATTCAAGAGCTTGTGAATATACTTGTGATAATATTGGATATAGCTTGAATCAGAAAGGTGCGGAGCAAGGAATATTAGTCTTGGCTGCAGGGCCTAAATTGGCAAAAAAAATGAATGCAGAGGTGTTTTACAAACAGCAATATACCGAAACTGGATTTTGGGTGTGGTTATCGGAAAAATTGGCCTACCACCCGCATTTATCCAAACGAGTAATGTTGGAAAAAGACACGTTAGTTATAGGGAAACCATTGAAGGAACAACAAACAATAGTTCAGGAGAAAGCAACGGAACCAGCAGTAAATATTGATGATTACAGTAAATATTTACCTAAAAATTAAGAGGGTCTAAGATGGATACGAAAGAGTTATTAAAGAAGGTTCGGAAAATCGAAATTAAGACGCGACGCTTGTCAAATCATATTTTTTCGGGGGAGTATCACAGTTCCTTTAAAGGACGCGGGATGACTTTTTCGGAAGTAAGACAGTATCAATATGGCGATGATATTCGTGCAATTGACTGGAATGTAACCGCTCGTTATAACGAACCTTATATAAAAGTTTTTGAAGAAGAACGGGAGCTTACCATGATGTTAATGGTAGATGTGAGTGGATCAGAATCCTTTGGGACTACGGAACAATTTAAACGTGATACCGCTACAGAAATTGGCGCAACACTTGCTTTTTCGGCAACCCAAAATAACGATAAAGTAGGGCTTATTTTATTCTCGGACGAGATTGAGCTTTTTATTCCTCCTAAAAAGGGGCGTAGCCATGTATTACGTATTATTAGAGAGCTAATAGAATACCATCCTAAAAGTAAAAAAACGGATATTAACGGAGCGCTTAAGTATTTGTCCAATGTGATAAAAAAACGCGCCATTGTGTTTGTTTTGTCTGATTTTATGGATGCTAATTATGAGCATACTTTAAAAATAGCCGGTAAAAAACACGATGTTACAGGAATTCGAATTTTTGACAAACACGATGTGTCAATTCCAAATTTAGGAATGGTACCTATGCTGGATGCGGAAACCAACGAAACGGTATTGGTGAATACGGCTTCTAAAAGTATTAGAAATCAATACAAAGCACATTATTTAAAAACAGTAGATTATTTTGACAAAGCTTTTAGTCATAGTGGTTCGGGGACAATTAGTACGCGGATAGATGAGAGCTATGTTAAAAAACTATTGGGTTATTTTAAACATAAAGGAGCACGTTAAATGAAAAAATATATACATTATTTTTTATTAATTTTTACCTTGGGGCTCTCTGCACAGCAGGTGAGTATTCAGGCGGATACTACGCAAATTCGTATTGGAGAACAAGTGTTGTATAAAATTAAAGTGAATGCTATTGAAAATGTAGTGTTTCCTAAATTTGTTCCAGACAGCTTGGCTAAAGTAGAATTGGTAGAAGCTTTGGCAGTGGATACCTTAAAAAATCAATTAGAAAAAAAATACATACTCACTAGTTTTGATAGTGGGAGTTATGTAATACCAAGTCAAGAAATACTGATTAACAACAAACGTTTTTTTACCGATAGTTTGCGTATAAATGTGGCAACGGTGCCTTTGGACACCGTAAATCAACCGATGTTTCCTATTAAATCAATTCGTGGTGAGGAATTTTCCTTGCTAGATTATTTGTTGAACTTCTTTGATTCTTGGGTAAACCTACTCATTTTTATTGCGGTATTACTACTGTTAATTGTGGCGGTGTTTGTATTGATTTATAAACTGAGAAGTAAAAAATTACAACGCGTAAAAGTAGAAATTCCAGCCATCCAGGTAGCGATGCAACGCTTAAAGGAGTTGGATGAAAAGGACTTGTTAAAACAACATAAAATTAAAAGATATTATAGTGAGTTGACAGATATTGTTCGGACTTATTTAGAGAAAGACGTACATATTCCTGCCTTAGAATTAACCACGGATGAGTTGGTGGAAACAATGACCGATTTTAACGAAAGTAGTGACTTGGGGATTTCTAAAGGAACGATACATCAATTAAAAGGAGTGTTGCAAACTGCCGATTTAGTGAAATTTGCTAAAAGTGCTCCGGAAATTGGACTTATTCAGTCGGATAGGAAGGTGATAGAAACGGTATTGGTAGACACGAAAGAAGCAGTGGCAAAAACGGAAGAGCCTTCGGAAAATGCCCAGTTAATAGAGCGACAAGAGGTCGTGAAAAAACGTACGAATTTTACGGTAATCGGATTGATTATCTTAGGAGGTTTGTTAGTTATTGGTCTTTTTGCAGGAGGTTATGCAGGGTATCAATATATAAAAAATAATATCACAGGAAAAACGACCTTAGAGTTGAATACCAAACAGTGGCATACATCTACTTATGGCTATCCTGCGGTGACAATTTCTACTCCAGAAATGCTACGTGCAGAGACCATTCAAGTGCCTGAGCAGTTGGAAAGCGTTATTAGAGATATGACCGTTTATACACATGGAAATTTAATTTCTAGCTTCTATGTGGCTGTAAATTCTACGAGCTTTATAAAAGAGGTAAACGATTTTAATTTAGACAATAGTGTGGATGGAGCCTTTGCTCAGATAAGGGCCAGTACAGGGTATGAGTTTTATGGGGTTACCCAGAAAACGATTCGTAATAATGGTGTAGAAGGCCGAAAAGCCATTGGTTATTATAAGAATGATACTGTTGAGCACAAAGTAACAATATTGATTTTTTCAACACCAAAAGGGATGCGTCAGGTAATTATAAGTCAGTTAAAAGGTGACAAAAATGCAACAGCCATCACGCAGAGAATTTTAACTTCTATAAAAATAAATTCATAAGCAATGTTCGAGAATTTTGAATTTTTAAATCCGCAATTTTTATGGTTGTTAATAGGTGTTCCATTAATGGCTATATGGCAATTTTTGACTCGTAAAGATGATACCGCTACGCTAACCATGCCTCAAACGTATGGGTTTCGTGTAGAGCCGTCGATTTGGTCACGATTAAAACCGTTGCTGTATGTATTGCGATTGTTGGCTATTTCCTTATTAATAGTGGCATTGGCAAGACCTAGAAATGTAGCTGTAAGTACCAAAACAAAGACGAATAAAGGGATAGATATTGTAATGGCTATCGATGTGTCGGCTAGTATGCTAGCCCGTGATTTAAAGCCAAATAGATTAGAAGCACTGAAAAAAGTAGCGACTAATTTTATTCAGCAACGTCCAAATGATCGAATTGGAGTAGTGGTGTATGCGGGTGAGAGTTTTACCCAAACGCCTATTACTAGTGATAAGCGCATTGTGCAACGTACCATTTCAGAAATTAAATGGGGGCAGTTAGAAGGTGGAACTGCCATAGGTATGGGATTGGGTTCTGCCGTAAATAGATTAAAAGGGAGTAAAGCAAAAAGTAAAGTGATTATTTTGTTGACCGATGGGGTGAATAATACAGGTTTTGTAGATCCAAAAACAGCCACAGAATTAGCAATTGGTTTGGGTATTAAAGTCTATACTATTGGTTTAGGAACCAATGGGAATGCACCTTTTCCATATGCAAAAGATCCGCAAACGGGGAAGTTGTTGTTTAGGAATGCTCCTGTGGAAATAGATGAAAAATTACTTAAATACATTGCTAAGGAGACAGAAGGAAAGTATTTTAGAGCTAATAATAACAGCAAGCTACAGCAGATTTATAACGAGATAAATAAGCTGGAAAAAACAGAAATAGAAGAGTTTAAATATTACAATTATACGGAGCGATATCGTTTATTAGTACAGATGGCTCTAGGCCTTGTGTTACTCGAATTGTTATTGCGTTTTACTGTATATCGTAGTTTTATTTAATTTTAATCAGACGGAATGTACCAAATAGAAGAGACATCATATTTTATATACCTACTTATTGTGCCCATTGTTTTTGTGGCGTATATGTTAGTGTATTGGTGGAAAAAATCCACTCAGAAAAAATTTGCGGATACTGATTTGTTGGCGCGATTAAGTCCTGAAAAGTCAAGCTTTAAATCATTTTTAAAGATCGGATTTATTGGCCTTGGTTTGACATTGTTAATTGTGTCTTTGACCAATCCTAAAATGGGAACCAAGTTAGAAACTATTAAGCGCGAAGGTGTGGATATTGTATTTGCTTTGGATGTTTCTAAGAGTATGTTGGCAGAGGATATTGCACCGAGCAGGTTAGAAAAAGCCAAGCAGATTTTAAATAAAGTGATAGATAAATTGGGGAGCGATCGTGTAGGGATTATTATCTACGCTGGAAATGCTTATCCATTGTTACCGATTACAACAGATCATGCTGCGGCAAAAATGTTTTTGAAAAACGCCAATCCAGACATGGTTTCTAGTCAAGGGACTGCCATTAGTGAGGCGATTGATTTAGGACTAACTTATTTTGATAATGACGAGCAAACCAATAGATTTTTGTTTGTGATTTCGGACGGAGAAGACCATCAAGAGAACTCTGTAAATATTACTGCCAAAGCGGTTAAGGAAGGAATTAAAACGTATACTATAGGTGTTGGTTTGGCCAAGGGAGGTCCTATTCCAATGAAAAGAAATGGCGTGTTAGTTGGTTATAAAAAGGATCAAAAAGGAGAGACTGTAATTACCAAATTACATGCCGATTTATTAAAAGAAATAGCCAGTGAAGGAAACGGAATTTATATAGATGGGAATAAAACCAACGAGACTGTAGAGACCATTTCAGAAATATTAATACATGCAGAGAAGAATGAATTTGAAAGCAAGCAGTTTTCGGATTATAAAGACCAGTTTCAATGGTTTATTGGATTTGGGCTGTTGTTCTTGTTCTTAGATGTGTTTTTATTGGATAAAAAAACAGGATGGATTCAACGTTTGAACCTATTCAATCAAAAAAAATAATATGAAGTATTTTTTAATCATACTATGCATTCCTTTTACACTGTTTTCGCAGGAGAAAAAGAAAGATGAAAAGTTGCAGCGTCAAGCGAGAGAATATATTAGACAGGGGAATAAGTTGTACAATGCGGCTAGTTATGCGGATGCTGAGGTGGCGTTTAAAAAAGCATTGGAAAAAGCACCTGAGAGTAAAAAAGCATCCTATAATTTGGGGAATGCTGTCTATCAACAAAACAGAAATAAAGAAGCAATAAAGCAGTTTGGAGAATTGGAAAAAACATTAAAATCCAAAGACGCAAAAGCAGAAGCTTATCATAATTTAGGGAATTCCTTGATGAATGAAAAACAATATGGACCTGCTGTAGATGCCTTTAAAAAAGCCATGCGTAATAACCCAAAAGACGATGAAACACGTTATAACTTGGCCTTAGCTCAAGAGAAGTTAAAAGAGCAACAGAAAAAGGACGACCAAAAGAAAGACGATAAAAAAGACGACAAGAATAAAGATAAAAACAAGGACAACAAGGATAAAGATAAGGACAAGAAAAAAGATAAAGACGGCGACAAGGACGATAAAAAGAAGGACGATAAAAAAGACGAGGATAAAAAGAAGGATGATAAAGGTGATGATAAAAAGAAGGACCAGCCTAAGGATAAAGACAAGGATAAGGACCAACAACCTCAAAAACGTCCGAGCCAATTATCTCCTGAACAAGTAAAACAGTTACTTGAAGCCATGAATAATGAGGAGAATAAAACACAAAAAAAATTGAATGCTAAAAAAGCAAGAGGAAGAAAAGTAAAACAACAAAAAGATTGGTAAATTAGCCGTTTTTAAAATGAAGATGAAACACCGTTATATATTCGTATTCTTACTGCTCTCTGTTCAGTTATTAGTCGCTCAGATTGAGTTTAAAACCTCTGTGAGTAAAAGTAAATTAGGCTTGAATCAACGATTGAAAATTGAGTTTTCGATCAATAAGCAGGGGTCGGATAATTTTACGGCGCCTAATTTTGCTAATTTTAAGATTGTGGGTGGCCCTAGTCAGTCTGTAAATCAGTCTTGGATAAACGGAAAAGTGTCTTATGCGTTATCTTATATTTATATTATACAACCTAAAAATGTTGGGACTTTTACTATTCCGGCTGCGACAGTTCAGTATAAAGGGAAAATAATAAAATCTAATACAGTCCAAGTTAATGTAACAAACAAAGTAAAAATAGCTAAGAACCCCAATGATCCTTTGTATGTGGCTCAAGAAGGGATACATTTAGTGGCAGAGATTTCAAATACAAGACCTTTTATAGGGGAAGGAATTTATGTGGTTTATAAGTTGTTTGTAAGTGAAAATATCAGTGTTCATGATTGGAGAACAAGTGAAAACCCTCAGTACAATGGTTTTTGGAATCAAGATATTAATGTTGGTGCTATTAAGGTGAAAAATGGAACTTATAATGGTGATAATACATATCGATATATTGTATTAAAACGTGCCATTTTAATTCCACAGAAATCAGGTAAGTTAAGTATAGATCCTATAAAAATGGACTTTAATGTGGGGATTCCTACGGGTAAAGGAGATTTTTTTGGAAATGCAATTACTCATAATATTAGCTATTCAGCCGCATCACCTAAAAGAATTATTCAGGTACAAAACTTACCGGACGAAGGGAAACCTCTCGATTTTACAGGTGCGGTAGGTGATTTTACTTTTGATGTACTAGCGAATAAGAATGTGCTAAAATCCAATGAAACAGCACAAATAAAAGTACAAGTAAAAGGGACTGGAAATTTAAAATTGTTTGAAATCCCTAAAATTATTGCACCGTCTGAATTGGAAGTTTATACGCCAGAACATAAGGAGCAAGTGAGTACTGCTTTAGGAGGTTTACGTGGTGGAATTTCTGATACCTACACGGTGGTTCCAGAATACAAAGGAAAATATAAAATACCAGCGGTCAGTTTTTCTTACTTTAGTGTAAAGGATAAGAAATATGCCACTATAAAATCTACGCCAATTTTTATTGAAGTTACCGAAGGAAAACCACTGCCTAGTTCTGTGGAGGATACGGTGGTTTCTGGAGAGAAGATGTTGGTGACATTGAATGGAAATGATTTTAAATACATAGCAACAAATACTGTTTTTGAACCTATATTATCTGAGGATTTCTTTAAATCAAGGTTGTTTTATCTCTTGTTATTTTTGCCTTTCTTAGCCATTCCTATAGGGGTGTTCTTAGGGAAAAAACGTGCGGATCGTGCTGCGGATGTATTTGGAAATAAGATTAGACGAGCTGATAAGTTGGCGCGTAGGTATTTATCTAAAGCTAAAAAAGAATTAGGCAATAAAGAGGCGTTTTATATTGCCTTGGAGAAAGCATTGCACAATTTCTTAAAAGCAAAATTGCAAGTTGAAACGAGTGATATTAGTAAAGATAGAATTACCGAGATACTACAACAAAAAGAAGTAGATGATGCTGTGATTAAAGATTTTATAGCAGTATTAAATGACTGTGATTTTGCGCGTTATTCACCATTTACCGATGTGGAAATGCAACGGGAATATGAACAGGCAAAGCAGATTTTAGTAAAGTTAGATAAAAAACTATAAGTTAGGTAGAACACATGAGTTATCATTGTTAACCTAAAGGGTTTATTGAATATATAAGAATGAAAAAAATTATTTTCTTACTGTTGTTATCTTGGGGGATGGGTTTCGCTCAGCAAACGGATGCCTTGTTTATAGAGGCGAATAACCTGTATAAAGAAGGGGCGTATTCAAAGGCCGTGGATTTATATAAGTCCATAGAAGCAAAAGGTGTGGCCTCTGACGATTTGTATTTTAATCTTGGGAATGCTTATTATAAAATGAATAAAATAGCACCTGCTATTTACAATTTTGAAAAAGCATTAGTATTGAATCCACTACATTCGGATGCACAAAATAACTTGACTTTTGCCAAGCGAATGACCATTGATACGATTAAGGTATTACCGACTACCTTTTTACAGGGTTTTAATCAAGCGGTAATTATGAAGTTCTCGTATAATACATGGGCATACATAGCTGTTCTAATGGCGTTTTTAGCGGCTATTTGGTTTTTGTGGTATCACTTTGCGGTTTCAACGAGAAGAAAGCTGTTGCTGTTTAATTTAACCATTCTGTCCGTAATTGTATTAGCGGTAACCGTGTTTTTTGCTTTTCATAATTATGGCGTTCAAAAGAATAATAGAGTAGCGATAGTATTCGCGCTAAAAACAGCAGTTAACAACGCTCCAACGCACAGTGGGGATGAATTGTTCGAATTGCATGAAGGGACCAAAGTAATCGTATTAGATGCTGTGGATGATTGGAAGAAAATTAAACTAGCCGACGGTAAAACAGGTTGGATTATGGCTTCTGATATTCGTGAGTTGAAGAATTAGTTGCTGGTGGCGAGGTTTTGATAATGTTACATTTTGCAGTCCAATTTTCTTGATTCATTCAGAATGTTAATTTTCGAATGCGTCACAAGCGTATTCCGTCATTGCCGTGAAGGTGCTAATCTAGCGTTAGGAACTTTCAGTTAAATACCCGAATCAATAACACCCCAATCTCTATATTTTCTACAAAAAAAAGTTGCTCTCATCAAAGACGAGAACAACTGGCTATTTTATTTTGTGTTATTGGGATAAAAACTATTCTCCTTCTAGAATCGCTGATAATTCGAACCAACGTTCTTCCTTAGCGTCTATTTGTTGGATGATTTTTTGTAGTTTTTGTGACAATTCATTGACAGCATCTCCTGCAACGTTACCTGAGGTAAATTCGGTCTCTATGCGTTCTTTTTCTTTGTTTAGTTTTGCTATATCACTTTCTATATTGGCAAATTCTGTTTTTTCTTTATAACTCAGAACGCCTTTTTTGGTGGGTGCAGAAAGTACAGATGTTTGTAACTTCTTTTTGCCAGGCTCTACTATTTGCTCCACGTCTTTAGAATCTTCATAAGTTCTATAATCGGAATAGTTTCCAGGAAAATCTTCCACTACAGCATCGCCTCTAAAAACAAATAAGTGATCCACAATTTTGTCCATAAAATAACGGTCGTGAGATACCACTAATAAACAGCCAGGGAAGTCTAGTAAAAAGTTCTCTAGCACGTTTAAAGTAACGATGTCCAGGTCATTTGTAGGTTCATCCAGAATTAAGAAGTTTGGATTCTGAATTAACACGGTACATAAATACAATCGCTTGCGTTCTCCTCCACTTAATTTTTCTACAAAATCATATTGTCTTTTTCTACTGAATAAAAAGCGTTCCAGTAATTGTGCAGCGGATATTTTACGTCCTTTGGTCAATGGGATGTACTCTCCGAATTCTTTTATGACCTCTATTACTTTTTGGCCTGGTTTCGCTTTGATTCCGTCCTGTGTGTAATAGCCTATTTTTATGGTTTCTCCAATGACTACTTTTCCGGAATCCAGCGGAAGTGCTCCTGTAAGTAAGTTTAAGAATGACGATTTTCCAGTTCCGTTTTTTCCGATAATTCCGATGCGCTCTCCTCGTTGGAACACGTATTCAAATTGATCTAAAATAGCCAAATCGCCAAACGACTTAGAAATTTTCTCCAATTCCATAATTTTACTTCCCATACGGTGCATTTCTATTTCTAGTTGCACTTTGTGGTCATTTCTACGTTGGTGAGCTGCTTCTTTTATTTTGTAAAAATCATCAATTCTAGATTTAGACTTCGTCGTACGTGCTTTAGGTTGTCTACGCATCCAATTCAACTCCGTATTAAAAAGATTTTTTGCCTTCTCTACGGATGCTTGTTCTGCGGCTAATCGCTCATCTTTTTTTTCTAAATAATAAGAATAATTCCCTTTGTAGGTATAGAGTTTTCCGTTGTCTAGCTCTATAATTTCATTACAAACACGCTCTAAGAAATAGCGGTCGTGTGTGACCATGAAAATGGTGATTTTCTCTTTTCTGAAATATTCCTCTAACCATTCAATCATCTCTAAGTCCAAGTGATTGGTAGGCTCATCTAAAATTAAAATATCTGGTTTGTGAATTAATAAAACGGCTAAAGCAAGCCTTTTTCGTTGTCCACCGGATAGTTCGTTTACTTTCTTAGTGAAATCTTCAAGTTTTAATTTGAAAAGAATCTGCTTGTATTGTGTTTCAAAATCCCAAGCATTATGATGGTCCATTAAGTCAAAAGCTTTTTGATAAGCATCTTCGTTTTCTGGATTTTCTAAAGCCTTTTCATATTGAGCAATGATCTTTAAAACCTCATTGTCCGAGTTAAATATAGATTCTTCTATGGTGTCTGATTCATTTAAATCATCGACTTGAGATAAATAGGCCATATTAATCCCATTTCTAAGAACAATTCTACCACTGTCAGAAGCTTCTTTTCCAGTAATAATATTTAGCATGGATGTTTTTCCTGCGCCATTTTTAGCAATAAATGCAATCTTTTGGTCTTTGTTAATCCCAAAGGTGATATCACTAAATAAACTTAGTTCCCCGTATGCTTTGGATATATTTTCTACTGAAAGGTAATTCACAATTCGTGTTTTTTAATCGGATGGCAATGTGCCATGTTTTATAAAGATGCAATATAATGCGCCTGTTGATTTGCTGCAAAAATAGTTAAAAATCATGAGAATAATACTATGCGCATCCTTTGGTCGTTTTATACCTGTTGTTTGTTTGATTGGCAAGGTGGGTATAAGGGTTTGTATGTTTCTGGGAAGTTTAAACTTTTAGGTACTTATTAGAAATGAGTAGTAACAAGTCGGTTAATACATGGTTTACAATATACAAAGAAGGAGCATTATAAAGCTTCGTTAGAAATGATTGACGGTCCAAATCTTAAATTGTATATTGCAGTTAAAATGTGATCTATGAATTGGAGAAAAATAATTGGAGTCCTTGTTGCTACACTTATGGTGATGTCATTTTCCTATGCTCAAAGTTCGCTGTCAGAGGAGGAATACATGGAGTTTCACGAGTTCTTTTTTACAGGATTAAAGGAAAAAGGAATTGGGAATTATAAAAAAGCATTGCATAGTTTTGAAAATGCCCATGAGATAGATTCTTTAAATAGGAGTACCTGGTTTGAGTTGTCAAAAGTACAGGCTTTACTATTGGCATATGATGATGCGGAGTATTTTTCAATACTTTTTTTAGAACAGGAACCTACCAATAAATTTGTACTGGATCACTTAGCAAACTTGTATTCGAAGCAATACAGGTACGGTGACGCGATAAAAATTCGCGAAAAAATTCTTGAAATTTCACCCAAACAAGTGGATCAGTTAATTCTTTTGTATATGAAGAATAAGCAGAAAGCCGATGCGTTAAGGTTGATAGAAGTAGCAGAAAAAAACGGATATGCTACTTTGAGAACTGTGACATTGAAAAAGTATTTATTAAAGAGCTCGCTGTCTAAAAAGAAAATAGTTAAAAAAAAGAATGTTAGCGCTAAAAACATTCATAGTTTAAAAGAAATTGTAGCAAAGGAAGGAACGTATACGTCCTATTTGAACTTACTCCGACATGAAGAAAAAATGCAGTTGTATACGCAGCTTTTAGAGGATGCATCTCGCGGTTTAGAGTTGTATCCTTCCCAGGCGCAACTATACTTATCTAAAGGAATTGCTTTAAATAAGCTAGAAAAATTTAATTTAGCCGTTGAAACATGTATGATTGGCTTAGATTTTGTAATTGAAAACCGACAAATGGAATCTAAATTCTACCATCAGTTAGCGGTGAGTTACGGAAAATTAAATCAGTCCAGTCAGGCGAAGAAATTTGCTGAAAAAAGTTTAAAATTGAGTAAAAAAGAATAGAGGAATGCGAAGATTATTGGTTATATGTTGTTTGTTGATAGGTGTTACGAGTTGTAAGTCTAAAAAAATAGTAGGAGATTCTGGTGATGTGAAAAATATTTCTACCAAAAAAATATGGAGGAATAATAAAGAGACTTTTTCCGATTATAGCTCTATCTCTGGGAAAATTAAAGGAAAGTTTAAAAACCATAAGTCATCAGCGGGGTTTACTGTAAACCTGCGTATGGAAACTGATAAAGTGATATGGATGAGTGTTAAAAAACTTGGTTTTCCTTTTGCTAAATTAAAAATCACCCCTGAAAAAGTGATGTTTTACGAGAAAATTAAACGCACCTATTTTGAAGGTGATTTCTCTTTGATTAGCGATTTTTTAGGGACCCCTTTGGATTTTAATCAATTGCAAAATGTGTTGCTAGGAAGGCCTATTTTAGAACTTAAGAGTTATCGGTTAGTTTCGGGTGTTTTAAAAGGAGATTACACCGTAGGATTGAAAAAGCAGCAAGACTTGTTTGACGTGTTCTTCAATGTTGATGCAAGCACTTTTACCTTAAAAAAGCAGCTTATAAAAGAAATTTCTACTGCGAATACAATGGAAGTCAACTATCCTAAATTTGAACATAAAATACCGAAGAAAATTGAAATTCGAGTACTTGCAAAAAACAAAAAAACGGTGGTAGATTTGGAGTATAAGTCGTTGCAGTTTAATAAAAAACTAAGTTTTCCGTTTAGTATTCCGAAAGGGTATAAAAAAATAAGTATAAAAAAATGATGCTAAAACGCTATTTTATTGTGTTCACCGTGCTGTTGATGTCGGTAAACGTCAGTCATGCACAGCGCTCAAAAAGACGTGTGTTAGAAGCTAGAAAAGTTCAGTTAAAAAAAGATATTGTTTATATAAATGCGCTACTTTCAAATAATGAACGAAAAGAAAAGAATCTATTAAATGATGTTCGGGATTTAAATACCAAAATAAAGAAGCATGATGAATTAATTGGGACCATAACATTGGAGTCTGAAGCGCTTGTTCGTGAGATTTCTGTCAATAGAAAAGACATTAAAGCTTTAGAAAAAGAACTGAAAAGTCTTAAAGAAGATTACGCTGCTATGATTGTAAAATCCTATAAAAGTAAGTCTCAGCAAAGTAGGTTGATGTTTTTATTGTCTTCAGATAATTTTAACCAAGGCTATAAGCGTTTTCAATATATGAAGCAATATACTGCTTTTCGTAAACAGCAAGGGGAAGAAATTTCATTGAAAACTATCAAACTAACTCAGTTAAACGATACTTTAAAAGACAAGAAAAAGGATAAGGAACTGCTTATAAAAGACAAAAAATCGATCCAGCATAAGATAGAAGACCAAAAGAAGCAGCGGGAAGTGTTAATTGATAAAGCCCAAGAAAAAGAGGATAAATACCGTAAGCAAATTCGGGGATTTGAAAAAAAGCAAGCTCAGATATCGGCTCAAATTGATAAGATTATTAGAGAGGCCATCAAAAAATCTAATAAAGGAAGTGTAAAGGGAACTAAAAGTACTGGCTTTAAGCTGACCCCAGAAAATCAAAAGTTGGCTTCTCAATTTGTTGCTAATAAAGGAAAATTACCTTGGCCTGTGGTAAAAGGGTATTTGACCATGCGCTATGGGACGCAACCGCATCCGGTGGTGAAATCTACCACCATACAAAGTAATGGTGTTCGTATTGCTACGGGGAAAGGAGCCAAGGCTAGAGCTGTTTTTAATGGTACTGTATTGGAGATTATTGTGATGTCTGGTAATAGAAAAGCCGTGTTATTACAGCATGGTAACTATATTTCGATTTATAAAAATTTAGCATCCATCTCCGTTAAAAAAGGAGATAAGTTAGCAACAAAACAAACTATTGGAACGGTGCATACCGATAAAATTTCTGGAAAAACAATTTTGTGGTTTGTTATATCTAAGGAGGTTAAAACGGTAAACCCTGCGTATTGGATTCATAAAATGTAATTGGTTTTAGATAGCTTCAAATTGTTTTCCTGGTAATGGTCTTACAACGCTCTGTAATTCTAGGTTGAAGAGTATATTTACTGTTTTTTGAATGGTGAATCCATTTTGTAGGGCAATAGTGTCTAAGATGGATTTTCCTTGTTTTAATAAGAAATCATATAGCTGTTGCTCTTCTGTATTTAACTCTATAAAAAGTTGTTTTTGGATGACTGGAGCACTGGTTTGTGTGTCCCAATTCAATGTTTTTATAATGTCATCTGCCGAAGTGATGATAGCAGCTTTGTGGCTTTTTATAAGTTCGTTGCATCCTTTACTAAATTGGTCCGAAGTTCTCCCCGGATAAGCAAAAACATCTCTGCTGTAGGAGTTGGCAATGTCTGCTGTTACTAAGGAGCCACCTCTAGAGGCGGATTCTATAACAATGGTGGCTTGTGATAAGCCGGCGATGATTCGGTTTCGCTGTAGAAAATGTCCTCTTAAGGGTTTGTCTCCCTTCCAAAATTCTGTGATAAAACCTCCGTTTTTTTCGATTGGAGCCATAAACTGTTTGTGAATTTCTGGGTAAATACGATCAAATCCATGCGCTAAAACTCCGATGGTTTGTAAGTTATTGGCTACGGCAGCACGTTGCGCACAAATATCAACGCCAAAAGCAAAACCACTTATGATGATAGGATTGTATGGGCGGATTTTTTCAATAAGGGCTTCACACATCTCCCTTCCATAGGAAGTTATATTCCGAGTGCCAACGATACTAATACATTTTCGATTTTTTAACTGTTGATTGCCCACAGAAAAAAGGACAATAGGACTGTCTATACATTGTTTTAGACGTTCTGGGTAATCATCATCAAAAAATGAAATGATTTTCACATCGTTTTTGTCTGCCCAGATAATTTCTTCCTCAGCCTGTTTTAAATAGACGGAATTCTGTAAATTTCGAATGGTGTGAACCCCAATTCCGCTAATTTTTTGCAGGGTGCTTTTCTTCGTTTCTAGGACCGCTTTTGCAGAGCCGCAATGGACAATTAGCTTTTTTGACACAATATCTCCGAACCCTTTGGTGCGGTGCAACGCCAAAAGATGTAGTAAATCTTCTCTTTTCATGAAACTAACAATTTGAACATCAATATACAAAATGATTGTTAATAACTTGTGTAGAACTCAGGTTTTTATGGCGCTTATCTTGGTTATATTTGTTTTTATGACATTAGCCACTTACATCAGCGATTTATTATACAGATACGAATGCGTAATTATACCAAATTTTGGAGGTTTTGTAACCAACACTATTTCGGCTAGTATTAATACGCAAACGCACGCGTTTTATCCGCCAATGAAGCAAATCACTTTTAATAAACATCTTCAAAATAATGATGGTTTATTGGCTAATTATATCGCTTCTGCAAAAGGAATTTCTTTTGACGATGCATTGTTGCTAATACGTGATGAAGTGATGGGTTTAAAAGCCAATTTAAAAGAAGGTGTAAGTCTAGAAAATATTGGTTATTTTTCTGAAAACAAAGCTGGAATGCTTGTGTTTGAACCATCAGAGGCCGTTAATTATTTAACAGATTCTTATGGATTAACTCCAGTGGCTTCACCTGCTATTAAGCGTGAAGTTTACAAACAACAAGTTAAGACAATGTATCCAGAAATTGTGACTCCACAAGAATCTCGTAAAACAGGTCGTTTCTTAAAATATGTGGCAGCAGCTGCTATTGTATTGTCTGTTGGGAGTGTTGGTTTAAATACCTATAAAAATCAACAAAACACCTCTCAAATAGCGGAAGCTAAACAGGTGCGTGAGGTGGAGGTTAGAAAACTGCAAGAGGCTACTTTTGTAATCGATAATCCGCTTCCTTCACTTACGTTGACTGTAGGGAAAGAAAGTCTAAATTACCATGTAGTAGGAGGCGCTTTTAAAGATACTAGAAACGTTGATAAGTTAGTAGCTAAATTTGCGAAGCTTGGCTATGAATCTTCTATTTTAGGAGTGAATAAATGGGGCTTAACACAAGTGTCTATTCAAAGTTATAGCAACAAAAGAGATGCTATAAATGCGTTGTATAAAATTCAAAAATCAGTATTAAAAGACGCTTGGTTATTAGTAGACTAATATTTTTGAGGTCTATTTATTAGTTGGAAAGTAGAAAATGATTGGCTAAAGGGTCAACGAGTTTTCTGTTTGTATTCCTAAATTGTTTTTATTGTCACGAAGGTAGTGTCTACCGTTTTCTGTATATTATTTCTGTTTTCTTAGAAGTGAGAAGTTGGATTGTTTCATATCCTGCAGCTTTTGTCTTATTCTGGTTTTTAGATCCTTGGTCTTGCATTTAAATTAAATCTTATATTTGTTTTTCAATCAATCTTTATGAAATCGAAAACAGCAAAAGAATCATTAACAATTTATACCGATACTGTTCTTCCCGGAGAGACTAATCCTTTAAACTATCTTTTTGGAGGCGAATTGTTGGCGCGTATGGATCGTGTTACGAGTATTGCAGCGAGTCGACATGCGAATCGTATTTGCGTGACAGCATCTGTAAATCATGTGGCTTTTAATAAGGCGGTACCTGTGGGAAGCGTACTGCAAATGGAGGCAAAAGTAACACGCGCATTTTCTTCGTCTATGGAGGTGTATGTGGATGTATGGAAAGAAGATAGAGCTACTGGAAAGCGTGAGAAAGTGAATGAAGGAATTTATACTTTTGTAGCCGTGGATGACCATGGTAAACCAGTAAAAGTTCCTAAACTAATACCTGAAACGACATTAGAGAAAGAACGATATGCCAGTGCTTTACAACGAAAACAATTAAGTTTAGTCTTGTCAGGAAAATTAAACCCAAAAGAAGCTACAGCGCTGAAGGCCTTATTTGTTTAAAATGTAGTAGCTTTGAGTGTCTTGTGATTGTTATGGAATGATTTTAAAAAAACTTAAAAAACAAAAGTTTAAAATAGTGATATTGGTGATGGTATGCATTGCCTATTATTTTTGTTTACCGGAGCGATTATTTACTGCTCCTACGGCTACTGTTGTGGAAAGTAGGGAAGGGAATCTTTTGGGTGCCCAAATTGCAAAAGATGGCCAGTGGAGATTTCCTATAACCGACACTGTTCCGTATAAGTTTAAAGAAAGCATTTTGCTTTTTGAAGACGCTTATTTTTATCAACATCCTGGGTTTAATCCTGTTTCCATTACGAAAGCTTTCATGGCTAATATAAAGGCGGGTAGTGTAAAACGAGGTGCTAGTACTATTACGCAGCAAGTGATTCGACTTGCTCGTAAAGGGAAAAAACGAAGTTATACAGAGAAAATATTGGAGTTGGTGATGGCTACGCGTCTCGAATTAAAAATGTCAAAGGACGAGATTTTGAAATTATATGCTTCCCATGCTCCTTTTGGCGGAAATGTGGTTGGTGTTGATGCTGCAGCTTGGCGTTATTTTGGACGTAAGGCTACGGAATTGTCCTGGGCAGAAAGTGCCACTTTAGCCGTGTTACCGAATGCTCCTAGTGTTATTTACCCAGGAAGTAATCAATTAAAATTTAAGAAAAAGAGAAACCGATTATTAAAAAAATTATGGGAGCATCATCGGATAGATTCGCTCACATATGCGTTGGCTTGTGAAGAGATGTTGCCTTCTAAACCGCTTGCATTACCTCGCTTAGCGCCGCATTTGGTGGCGCGTGTTAAAGAAGAAAACGAAGGAATGCGTATTCAAACATCCGTACGGTCAGGCTTACAATCTCGGGTAATTGATATTGTGAAAAGACATTATGGGGTGTTGCGTCAAAATCAAATCAATAATATAGCCGTACTTGTGGTGGATGTAAGAACGCGAGATGTATTGGCTTATGTAGGGAACAGTCCAACATCTCGAAGGCATCAAAAGGATGTGGATATTATTACTAAAGCACGAAGTACGGGGAGTATTTTAAAGCCTTTTTTATATACAGCGATGTTAGATGGAGGTGATATGTTGCCAAATACACTGGTAAAAGATATCCCTACCCAGATTGGGAGCTATACGCCGGAAAATTTTGCACAACAATACGATGGAGTGGTGCCTGCTGGTGAAGCTTTGGCGCGTTCGTTAAATGTTCCTGCAGTACGTATGTTGCAATCGTATGGTTTACAGCGATTTTTTGAGCAGTTAAAACAATTGAATTTTACTAGTATTTCAAAAAACGCCAATCATTATGGCTTGTCCTTAATCCTGGGAGGTGCAGAATGTAGTTTATGGGATTTATGCAAGAATTTTGCTGCTTTTTCTAGCACCATCAATCATTACGATTATTATTACGGGAATTATTTTTCTAAGGAGTTTACAAATTTGAATTTATTGAAGGATTATAAAGTCGATTTTGGAAAGAAATCAAAAGAAAAAACATGTTTTGATGCCGGTTCGATTTATTTGACCTATGATGCTTTACAACATGTAAATAGGCCTGTTGAGGACGAGAACTGGGAAGTCTATGAGTCTTCGAGAAAGGTGGCGTGGAAAACAGGAACAAGCTTTGGTTTTAGAGATGCCTGGGCGGTGGGTACCACTGCGGATTACGTGGTTGGTGTATGGGTTGGGAATGCCGATGGAGAAGGAAGGCCTGGATTAATCGGTACTCAAACGGCTGCGCCAATTCTTTTTGATACGTTTGATTTATTACCTGAAAGTGATTGGTTTCCTATGCCTTTCGACGCTTTATCTGAAGAGTTAATTTGTGCTCAAAGTGGCGCTTTAGCAACAGGTATTTGTCCTCAAAAAGACAGTGTTTTTGTTCAGAGAAGTGGTTTGAAAACAGCGCCATGTTCGTATCATAAATGGGTTCACTTAGATAAAGAACAACAATATCAGGTCAACTTTTCATGTGAACCTTTGTCGGAGATTGTACATAAAAGTTGGTTTGTACTGCCTACTATTGAATCTTTTTATTATCAAAAAAAACATCCTTTATTTAAACAGTTGCCTCCGTATAGGGCCGATTGTGTTTCTGAAAATAATGCCGTGATGGATTTTGTTTTTCCAAAGAATAATGCGACTATTATTTTAGCTAAAAATTTGGAAGGAAAGTTGGATCCATTGGTATTTAAAGTGCTTCACAAAGATCCTAAAGAAACGATCTATTGGTATTTGGATGGGGTGTTTATGGGGGCGTCAAGTGGGATTCATGAAATGGCTATGCGCCCAAGTAGTGGGGGGCACGAGGTCTTTGTAGTGGACACTAAAGGGAATGAGAAAAAAATAATAACCGAAATATCGTACTAAGCCGTTGTGCAATTCTCTAAATGTCGTATATTGCAATGTATAGAAACCTCTTGAAGCCTAAAATATGCTACGAATCCTACTAGTTGATGATGAAAATGATGCATTGGAAGCGTTGGAATGGAAATTAAATCATTACATAGATGATGTTGATATTTCCGTATGCAACTCACCTATTAAAGCAATTGATATAATAGAAGAAACCAAACCAGATGTTGTGTTTTTAGATATTCAAATGCCTGAAATGGATGGTTTTACCATGATTGAAAAATTGAGTTTTAAAAATTTTAACCTTATTTTTACTACGGCTCATGACGAATTTGCTTTAAAGGCGATAAAAGTTTCTGCGATTGACTATTTATTAAAACCGGTAGATAAAGATGAACTTATAGATGCTATTTCTAAAGTAAGATCTTCTCAAACCGATTTTAAATTAGAGGATAAACTACAATTATTACTGAATAATATTAACGGTAGTCCGAACGATAAAATTAATATTTCTGCGGATGGGAAAGTGTACCTATTAGAGCAGGACGATGTGGTAATGCTAAAATCTGATAAGAGCTATACAACCATATTTTTGAAAAACGAACAACAAATTGTTGTGTCAAAAACGTTGAAGGAGGTGGAACGTAAATTCCAGTTTACTCAATTTTATCGTGTTCATAACTCGTACTTGATTAATTTAAATCACGTGAAAGAATATTTGAAAGGATTAGGAGGAGAGCTTATCATGAGTAATGGTTTGACTGCTAGTATTAGTAGAAATAAAAAAGCAGAATTATTTAAGAAATTATACCTAGATTAATATAAGATGCTAACAGATTTACATTCAGAATTTTTTGCATGGGTGCGAGGAGGACTGTTCATGATGTTTCTGTTTCATATCGTGATGGGATTTCAGAATAGACGGATCCTCTATTTTTATTATAGTGGTTTTATAGGATTTGTGCTTGCCTATTTATTGCGTCATGTAATGCCCGGCTTTGATCCTGAGGGAATGTATCAATCATTGGTATTCCTACTACTATTAGGATCTTTTTCTTTTTTAGCGCAATTTATTAGGGAATATTTGGAAACTAGAAAATCCGATATGTTATTGGATGTTGTCCTAAGTGTTTCGTTTAAGGCCATGATTTTGTTAGGAATAACGTTTGCTTTAATTGATGTCTTTTTTGGATTTGACTATCAGCTAAAGGCATTTTCTATGGTAGTTCCCTTATTAAATGTATTGATGGCTTTTATTTTATTCCGTATCCGGAATTTTGAAGGAAAACATGTGTTGTTTTTTACCGTTTCAACTATCTTTTACCTACTTGCATTTGATGTTAGTTTTTTACAAGTACTGATTGGGGTTGAACCGTTTATTGAATTTGGGATCCATCCCATGGGAATGGTCTATATTGCCCTGTTTTTTTACAGCCTTATACTGGCATTGATTATTGGATTTAGCGTTAAAGATATAGAACAAAGAAGTAAGAATGCAGAATTAAAGCTAGCATTAAAGCTAAAAGAGATGGAGGAATTAAAAATGACGGCATTGCAAAGTCAAATGAATCCCCATTTTTTGTTTAATTCATTAAATTCCATAAATAACTTTGTACTGAAAAGCGAAGTCGAAAAGGCGTCTGATTTTATTACGAAGTTCTCAAAGCTTATTCGAGTTATCTTAAATAGTTCGTCCAGTCCAACAGTTAGCTTGAATGAAGAGTTAAAAACATTAGCGTTGTATGTTAAGTTAGAGCAGATTAGGGTGTCTGGAGGCTTTACTTATTTGGTTACTTTAGATGAGGATATAAACCTTGAACACGTTTTTGTACCACCTCTATTTTTACAACCTTTTATTGAAAATGCTATTTGGCATGGAATTACCAAAATTGAAGGCTATAAAGAAATTCATCTACATATTAAGAAGGAAGGCGGGAATGTTAAATGCGAAATTATTGACAATGGGATTGGGATTAATAAGAATAAAATCGAATCTCATATAAGCCAACGTCGTAAGTTTTATGGTGCCGAAGCTACTAAAAATAGAATCAAGGTTTTACATAAAAATAAAAATGTGCAAATACAAACCGTAGATATTTCAAACGGTGACCGTACAGGGACACATGTCTCTATAACCTTCCCTTGTGAGTAATGCTCATTTCATGTGATTTATCATACCGTTTATAGTTTTTTTAGATAATTTAACGTTCGATTATCTAAAGTGTTGAAATTCAATTGTATATTTGTAAAGTATTAACGTCAAGAGGGGTTTTGACAATATACTTTTTTAAAAATATTAAATAAGTCTATGGGGTTGATTTATTTATTCCTCAAACATTGTAAGAAAATTATAATGTTTGAGGTTTTTTTTGTTCAAAACTATACTATTTTTGTAAGATGATATCTGCCACCAAAGCCATTGTTATAAACAGTTTAAAATATGGGGATACAAGTTTAATAGTAACTTGTTATACCCTAGAGTTAGGCGTGAAAAGGTATATGGTTAAAGGTATTTTAAAGGCTAAAAGTCGTACCTTAAAACGTGCTTATTTCCAGCCTTTAACTCAGTTAGATTTGGTGGGATATCACAATAATAAAGGGAATTTAAATACGATAAAAGAAGCGGCAGTAAATTATCACTATAAGACGTTAGCTACACAAATTACCAAGCAGACAATCTCTTTTTTTATCGCTGATATGTTGAATGCTACCTTAAGAGAAGAGGAAGCAAATCATGGGTTGTTTGAGTTTATTGTTACCGCTATGCAATGGGTAGATTTACATGACGATGTTGCTAATTTTCATTTGGTTTTTCTTTTGAATCTTACCAAATTTTTAGGCTTCTATCCCGTGTCTAATCTGGAACATCCTTCTTATTTTGATTTAAACGAGGGATTGTTTACGGATACTGTTCCTCCCTACTATTTTATCACCGATGATAAATTAAAGTTGTTTATTGGTTTATTGGGCATAAAATTTGATACGCTAACGGAAATGAAACTGAATGCGGGTCAAAGACATGAACTATTATCAATTTTAATCAAATATTTTGAACTACATTTGGAAGGATTTAAAGAACCCAAGTCTCTCGCGATTTTAAAGACAATTTTTAGTTAAATGAAGTATTACATTATTATCTTATTAAGTTTATTTTCCATTCAGCAATCTATAAGTCAACAAGTGGAAGTTGTAGATGGGTATACCTTGTTTGAGTTACCCCATGTAACAATTATTAATGCTTCTAAAAGCGCTGTTGTTTATACTGATAGAAAGGGGAACGCGGATTTGAAAGCTTTTAAAGCGAATGATGTTCTTACCTTTCATCATATTGGTTATGTAGAAATTGAGATTCTTAAAAGTAGCTTGAAAGCTCAAAATTATAAAGTTAAATTAAGTAAAAATACGGAACAGTTAAATACAGTTGTACTATCAGCTTCCCGTAGAAAAGAAAAAAGAAATAGGATTGCTGAACATGTAGAGGTTATTTCTAAAAATGAAATTCAATTGAAATCTCCACAAACTGCTGCGGATATGCTGGCAACGATGCCTGGAGTACGTGTCCAAAAGTCACAATTTGGAGGAGGAAGCCCGGTACTTCGTGGAATGGAAGCAAATAGAGTACTTCTTGTTATTGATGGTGTGAGAATGAATAACGCTATTTATAGAACAGGACACCTACAAAACTCAATTAGTGTTTCTCCTAATGTATTGGAGAGGACAGAGGTTATTTTTGGCCCGTCATCTGTTATGTATGGTTCGGATGCCTTAGGAGGTGTCATTCATTTTTTCACAAAAACACCTACGGTTAGTGAAGGGAATCATATCTCTCCTAGTGTGTTCGCACGTGTTGGAACGGTAAACAATGAAGTAACACTTGAAGGTAATGTAGAGTTGAATATGAAGAAATTTGGTTCATTTACTAGCTTCTCTTCTTCTAGTTTCGGAGACTTGACAATGGGAAAAACCCGAAATCATGGCTTTGATGATTGGGGGAAAGTAACGGAGTATTCTTCTAATACAGCAGATGTTTATTCTCCGTATTCTTTGGAAAACAGTGATTCTTCTGTGCAGAAAAACACCGGTTATTCTCAAATAGATTTCTTGCAAAAATTACACATTCCGTTAACTGACAATACGAATTTAAATGTCAATTTTCAATATTCTAAATCTTCAGATATTCCGCGTTTCGATAAATTGACAGAATACTCTAATGGAGCATTGAAATTTGCAGAATGGAATTATGGTCCTCAGAAAAGATTATTGGCTTCTGCTCAGTTGGAGTTAAATCCTTCGAAAGCGTTTATGGAGCAAGGTACCATTACGATGGCTTACCAGAATATTCAAGAATCGCGTGTACAACGTAAATTTACAAGTTTGGATCGGAGCTATAGATTTGAAGAAGTAGATGTATTTAGTATCAATGGTGATTTTTTCGTTCCCTTAAGTCATGAAAATGAGCGCCTATTGTCTTATGGTTTTGAAGCGAGTTATAATGATGTGAATTCGGATTCTTATGGAAAAACATTGGATGTAAATGATACTAGGGTATCAGGTTTTTCTGATGATTTTGTCGTGCAATCTCGCTATCCAGATGGAGGGAGTAATTATACTAGTTTAGCAACTTATTTGAATTATCGTCAGGACATTAGTAAAACAACTACCTTAAATACAGGAATTCGTTATGTCAATACTTTTCTGAATGCGCATTGGGTAGACGATACGTATATAGAACTTCCAGATTGGGATATAGATTTACATAATTCTGCAGTGACTGCTACTTTGGGCTATGTGTATAAACCAAGTAATAAATTGCAATTTAATGCCGTGATATCTTCTGGTTTTAGATCGCCAAATATTGATGATGTAGGAAAAATAAGAGAAAAATCTGGCCTGGTTACTGTTCCTAATATTAATCTGCGACCAGAGTATGCTTACAATGCAGAAATTGGCTTTTTGAAGCGGTTTAACGCGAAGAAGTCTTATATAGGTTTGAATGTATATTACACGCTTTTAGATCACTATATTACGCGTGCAGTGTTTGACTTGTCTACGAGTGCTATTGCCGAAGAAAATGTAAATCCAACAATTGTTTATGACGGAGAGGTGAGTACTACTATTGCCAATGTAAATAAAGGAACGTCTAATATTATGGGGACCACATTATCTTTTTATCACCCTGTGTTAGAACGATGGTATGCGAACGGTTCTGTTACCTTTACAAAAGGGGAAACCTTGGATACCAAAGTCCCTGTCTCATCTATCCCTCCTGTTTTTGGGATGTTGGAAATAGGGTTTAAATCGGAACGTTTTCAGTCAAGTATTATGTGGAACTACAATGGACGTAAAAAAATTAGTGATTATAATTTAATCGAAGGAATAGATAATGTGCACCAAACGCCAGTAGATGTTAACGACCCTTCTGGGTTTTACGGAACGCCAAGCTGGCATATTCTTGGCTTTAACTCCAAGTTAAGTATTAATAGATTCGTAAGTGTATTTGCAAAAGTGGATAATATATTTGACATTCACTACCGCGAATTCGCTTCAGGTGTAAGTGCTCCAGGACGTAACTTTTCACTGGCTACTAATATTAGCTTCTAACGAAGTTTGTTAATGTATCCTTTATAGTTCAATGACTCGAGGCTATAAACCTTTGAGAATATATTTCTTTCAGGGACTCCATCTGATTATTTACTGGTCTTATTGCAGCGTTGTATAACCTTGTCTCGTGTAAGTTTATGCTGACCATACGCGTACTATTATTGGCTGTTTATCAACATTATTTTGAGCAGCTTGACACAATGAATACGGCTGTCTTGTTTTGTGTTCCCCTTAAGTTTTACTTCTTATTGCGATTGTCCTTACAGGGGGTGTTTTATTTGTATAAGTCCACAAACCTGTTAGTTTTTAGAGATAAAAAAAGCACGATATTTTTAAATACCGTGCTTTTTATTACTGTAAAATCATGCGCTTATTTTACGGGAACAATCCAGTAAGAATAGTTGTAAGACTTATAGGTCAATCTGTATTTTTCTAAGGGTAAAGTTCCCCAGCTATTGATACTTCCCAATCCTTGTTGGTAGCCATCAATGTTTAAAAACACTTCTTTTCTCGGTGTTAATTCACCAGCGTGTTTTTGGGTTTTTTTATCACCTGAATCCAAGTCGTTACGGTCAAAGTTTAACGCAGCAACTTGCAATGGTTTTTCGCCATATATTTTGATGCCAGTTCCATTGTCTTTCGTCAATGTTGTCCATCTAACAGCTATTTTGTTTCCTGTTTCTTGTGGGCGGATATAAGCGAAGTATTGCTCAGCAATGCTACCTTTGTACAATCCTACTTTTGCAGCGTGCTGACGGTCTGTATACGATTCAAAAGGCCCTTTTCCGTACCATTCTATCGTTTTAAATGATGCTGGTAATACAAATTCATTTCCAAACTTGAAAAAGTTACTGTGTTCTCCTTTTATAGCGTTTAAATCATTGGTAACCTGGATCGCTCCTTGTCCATTTATTAAATACGTTTGTGTATAAACGGCATCTCCTTTAAACAGTTGTTTTGTAAAGCTAACTGTAAGGCTGTTGTCAGTGTTTTTTGTGAGTTGGCTCGTAGCCGTTTCTTGCTGACCTGCGTTTTTCCACTCTTTGTACCTTTTTTGGGTTCTTGCTCCGTAATCATTGTCATTAGGTGCTCTCCAGAAGTTTACTTGCGGTCCTTTTTTGATAATTTGTTCCCCGTTTTTAACGAAATTAGTCAAGGTTCCTGTTTGTTTATCAAAAGTGATTTCAAAATCAGCACCTGTTACTTTAATAAGAGTCTCGTCCGAAGTATAAGAAACTTTTCCTTCAGCTGTTGGAGGCGTGAATAGAGTAGCGCTGTTCAGAGCAAATTGTTCATAAGCTATTTCATACTTAGCAGGTAATAAAGCTTCTTTTTCTATCAATATAGCTTTAATGTTCAAGAAATATTCTACATCACTTTTAAAATTGTTGCTAAAAGGAATAGTGACGGTTTTAGTTTGCTGAGGTGCTATGTTTTGTGCATCTAGCGTTCCGTTTTCTATCACTTTACCATTGGCAATTACCTCCCATTGGTAGCTGTAATTACTTAAATCTCTAAAGAAATACCAGTTTTTAATGTCAATTTTTCCTGTAGCAGCTGCTGATGCATAAAACTTGATGTTTTGCTGTATATGACGAACTTCCAACATATGAGGATTCAGTTTTCTGTCTGGTTGTACCAATCCATTGTTCAAGAAATTGTTAGAACTTGGCACATCTTCTGGACCGAAATCTCCACCGTAAGCATAAATCTCTTTTCCATTCTTTACGGTTTTTAATCCTTGGTCTACATAATCCCAAATAAAGCCTCCTTGTAATTTGTCGTATTTTTCAAATAAATCCCAATACTCTTTAAATCCACCCATACTATTTCCCATAGCATGTGCGTATTCACATTGAATCAAAGATTTAGTGTATTTATCATTTTTAGCATAGTCTTCAATGTTTTTTGGTGATGAATACATCGGTACATATAAATCACTATTCCATTCTAAACCGGCACGTTCGTATTGTACAGGTCTTGTTTGGTCCATTTCTTTAGCACGTAAATAGGTTTGGTAGAAATTGTAGCCATTTCCTGCCTCGTTTCCAAGTGACCAAAGAATGATGGAAGGATGGTTTTTATCACGTGCTATCATACGCTCTGTACGGTCGACATGTGCTTTTAGCCATTTTGGATTGTTGGCTAAAGTACGGGTTAAATTATAGCCCATTCCGTGCGATTCTACGTTGGCTTCATCTATAACGTAAATTCCATATTGATCACATAATTCGTACCAATAAGGATCATTAGGATAATGACAAGTACGTACGGCATTGATATTGTTTTCTTTGAAAATTTGCACATCGCGAAGCATGTCTTCTTTAGAAATTACATGGCCATTGTCTTCATCGTGTTCATGACGATTTACTCCTTTAAATAAAATAGTCTGTCCATTTACTAACATACGACCATTTTTAATTTCAGAAACTCTAAAACCTATTTTTCTAGAAATAGCTTCGAATACATTTCCTTTTTTATCGGTAAGCACCATGTTTAAGGTGTACAATTCTGGTGTTTCTGCCGTCCATGATTTTACGGCTCCTAATTCCTTAGAAAAGTTGATGGTTCTAGGTGTGTTTCCTGGAGTCATTGAAATTTTCTGACTGCTGGAATATACCGTTTTATCGTTTTTAGTGATCTGTACGTTTAATTGTACCGCTTGTTTTTTACCAGTAATATTTTTTAGGTCGATGTCTAGGTCTATGGTTCCATCTGTATAATCGTTGGTTAAACCGGCTTTTACAAAATAGTCAGCTATCTGAATATGAGGTCTTGCGTATAAATACACATCACGCTCTATTCCTGAAATTCTCCAAAAATCTTGACATTCTAAATAACTTCCATCACTCCATCTATAAACCTCCAAAGCAATGTTATTGTTGCCTTTTTTTACAAACTCGGTAATGTTGAATTCTGCAGGTAATTTAGACCCTTGACTATAGCCTACTTTTTCACCATTTATCCAAATGTAAAAGGCAGATTTTACTGCGCCTAAATGGATATAAATGTCCTTTCCTTTCCAATCTGAGGAAATAGTAAAGTTACGTTTATAAGACCCTACTGGATTATACCCATCTGGAATGTCCGGTGGGTTTGGGTTTTTAGTGTTAAATGGAAATTCAGTGTTGGTATAAATTGGAATTCCATAACCTTCTACTTCCCAGTTTGCTGGAACTTTAATGTCGTTCCATGTACTGGTGTCATACTCATTTTTGTAAAAATCAACAGGGCGTTGTTCTGGTGATTTTACCCAGTTGAATTTCCAAATACCATTCAATAACTGATAGTTGGTGGCATTTTTTAACTCATTGTCTTCCGCTGCTTTTTCTGAGCTATAAGGAAAAAATGATGCTCTAGCATCCAATTTATTCATCTGAATAACTGCAGGGTTTTCAATAACAGGGTCTAAGGTCTGTGCATTCAATCCACAACTGAGTAGTAGGGAGCACATAAAAATCTGGGCAACGGTACAAAAATTTCGCATTGTCTTTAAGGTTATTAAGTCTATTAATTAAAAATAGTTCCTATAATGGTTTCTATCTGCGATAAAATTAAGTGTAATATTTGATTGAAAAAAGAAAATTCGACAAATAAACGTTAAAATTACGTTTAATGCTCGTTTTGGAGAGTTGAATGTCAATTAAAAGTTGGGATTTCCCTAATGATTACTGGTTTTTTCTGTCAGAAAATTAGTAATTAATCTAAATTAATTTTCCGGAAAATCATTTTTTTGTAACCTTGTTAAAAAGAATGAAATGGATAAATTTAAAATTATTGGGGGACTTGTGTTTATTGCAGGTATTGCCTTAGAATATTTGGTGTCCTATGAAGGTTTGGGCATTTATTTTGGGCTGTTGTCAGCGGTTGGAATTTCCTTTATCTTATTTGGGAAAAATCTATTCCAGAAGAAGCACTAGAATAATAATCGTACACTCACATTTGGTGTACGCTTAATGGCACGGTCTTTAATCGTTACTATTTCGTCCTTATCACTTAACTGATAATATTGATTGAGTGTGTTTTGCTGATTAAAAGCATTAAGGAGTGACATAGCGACATGTCCGTTAATATTTTTTGATACTTTAAAATCGTAGGTGCAGGAAACGTCCATTCTCATATAGTCAGGGAGTCGCGAACTGTTGGGTGTTTCGTAGCTGATACTTGTTAATAATCTGTCTGTTGTGATGGGGGCTATAGCGTCTGGTTTTGTATAAGGTTTTCCCGTTCTCCATTGGAGTCCCAATCCTATTTTAAATCTGTTTATATCGATAGTGCTTCCAAGGAATACGGCATGCCTTATGTCTACATTACTAGGGAAATTTGGAGGTAGTAAGGAGTCGAACGTATAATCGTTTTGTAAAAAAGTATAGCTTAGCCAGGTGTTTACTAAAGGGAAGGTATATTGATTAAAAACCTCGATTCCATTAGCGGTGTAATTACCAATGGCCTTTGTGTATTGTATTTGATTTTGAAATCCTTGATTAGAGGCGGTAATATTTGATACTTTTTTATGAAAACCTTCTATAGAACTTAAAAAGCGATGTTTTTTATAGCGAATACCCACAGAACCTTGTGCGCTTTTTAACAAAGGAACTTCGTCATTCTCTGTCAATACCCAACGTCTTTTTTCTACACCTAAAAAATCTTCTTGTAAATCTATTGTTTGGGTAGAAAATTGACTCCTTAATTCTCCAGCGCCGTAGATACTTATATTAGGGTTAATTTTATAATTGATGTTTAAGCGGGGTTCTAGTTTAAAATCACCAAATTTTTCAATATAATTTAGTCGCCCACCGATGCTACCATGAAGGTTATCATTTTTAGAACTATAATTAAATTCGGTGTAGAAAGCGTGATTTCTGATAACATGTTTAATGGTTCTGATATACAAAGGATCGTTTACATCATCGTAATTGGTAATGCCTATTTCAGAAAAATCATAACCTGTTAGCAAGGACAGCTGGTTATTTATTTCTAAAGTAGCGTGGGCAGTGATCATCGTCTCAAGCACATCGTTTTCCTGAAGTAATCGCTGTTCTGTGAGTACCGTATGATTGGCTGCTTTAATGCTATAATTACTCAGGTATGCTTTAAGTTTTGTAGAAAAACGTGGCATCCATTGACTTCTAATTTCTCCTCCTATAGCGTTGTTTTTCTGACTTAAATGACTCTTTTTTGTTTCTCCAAATTGTTCCTTTATAATTGTTTCTGCGTAATTAAGTTTATTAGAAACAAGTAAAGCGTTTAGTCTTATGTTGTGTTTTTTACTGGGGTTGTAGAGTAGTTTAGCACTAAAGTCATAAAAATTAAAATCAGCTTGACTTCGCAATTCACCATCTTCATACAGTCCTGAATTAGTAATCTTTGTGTCTTGAAAAGCACGATTAAAGTAATTGTCAAAAGTGGGGGTTTGTAGGATGTCCGTTATCGATTTTCTCCCAGAAAACTGTAAGGCAAATTTTTTCGAAAAAGGGTGATGCACATAGCCGACTATATTTAACAAATTTGCGCCCACACCGCCATAGATGTTTTTTTGAATTTGATCCTGTGTTTGTATGTCTATTAAACCAGAAACTGCGTCTCCATATTGTGCACTAATTCCGTTTTTTACCACGCTAACATTGTTTGTTAAATAGGGATTAAAAGCTGAAATAAGTCCGAAAAAGTGACCTGAATGGTACATTTTAATACCGTTCCATAGTAATAGGTTTTGATCATTTGCTCCACCTCTAATGTTGATGTGACTGATGGTCTCGTTGACACTTTGGATGCCAGGAAGTAGTTGGATTAATTGTAAAACATCAGGTTCTACAAGGCCAGGAAGCACTCCTAATTTTTCTGGAGCTATGTTTAAAGTATTGTTTTTTGTAAGTGTGATTCCTTTGGTTAAAATGCTATTTATTTCAACCTCCTTTAATTTTTCTGTTTTGGAATTTAAATAGACGGTGTAACAAGTCTTTTTATGTAAGAAATCGGTGGAGTTTAAATACAAAGTAGGATATAAAATGTGGCGTATTTCTATGACCTGATTTTCGTTGATAGGAGGAAGGGTAAAAAAGCCGTCAGCATCAGAAATACTTGTAATCGGATAATTTAATACTTTAATATGTGCTCCGGAAATTCCTTTAGAATTTTGAGCATTTGTTAAATAACCACATAATTTATTGGGTGTTTTTCGTTGTGATATAGCGATGTTAGTAGTGGATATTTTTTTGAATTTAAGCGTGGTGTATTGCTGTAAAAAGGCAAGGTGTTGTTCTAGTGATTTGGCAGCAGGAGTCACGGAAAGATGAATGGATGCTACCACTGCATCCGCATATGTAAATGTTACATTATATTCCGTACTTATCTCGTTTAAGAGTTGGATAAGCGGAGCTCCTTCTTTTAGTTTCTCTTGAGATTGAAGGCATAAGAAACTAAAAAAGAAAAGCGTGAATGTATATTTTTTGAGCTTGGAAAATATCATTATTTACTCAATACGACTAGCTTTTTTTTATGTGTGATTGTTAAGTTAAACGGTAATGCGATTGAATTTAGTGCTTGCTCGCTATTATTATGAGTAAATTCTCCGGTATAAAGTTCCTTTTTTAAATACTCAGGGTACTGTATTTTAAGTTGGTATTGGCGCTCAAATGCTGCAATTACTTTGTAAAAAGGAGTGCTTTTAAATCGTGATTTATCTTGTGTCCAATAGGGAGTCAATACAGAAGAGAAAGGACTTAAGGTAGGCACATTCTTCATTAGTTTTAAACTATTATTTGCTGCTACTAGGTAGCGTTTCTTTTGATAAGTAACGGCCACTAAGCCTTCAAAACAGGTGACTTCAAAACTGTTTTTTCTACTTAAAACATTGAATTGTGTTCCTAAAACGGCCACCGTTCCATGGGGGGTTTGTACACTGAATTTGGCGCCTTTTTCCACTTTAAAATAGGCCTCCCCTTCCAAGGTTAAATTTCGGTGGTTTTTCCAGTCACTTTTATGATAAGAAAGGTTACTTTCTGCATTTAATTGTACTTCTGAATTGTCTGGTAATACCAATGCTAGTTTTTCGCCAATGTTAGTGTCGAAATTTTCTTCGGTGGTTTTATTGAAAAAATACACAGAAATACTCAGAACTAATAATGCTGCAACACGGTAAAACACAGCGAACGAGCGTTTTTTAAGCAAGGCTGGTTTTTCTGCAGTTTTTAATACTTCTTCTAGCATTTTCTCCTTGTTTATGCCAGGTTTTTTATAGCGATTGGTCTGTGAAATTATGCGTTTGTAATCTGCTATTTCTTGGGCACTCACATAAGTGAGGAGTTCTTTTTCGGAAAGCTCCCCATTCATCCATTTTGCTAAGTAATATGTGTTTTCCATGTCTTGTTACTTAAAGGTATAACAGCCGAGAAGGAAAAAACCCTACCTCGATGTATTATTTTATAATTCGTCTATTTCCTTGCGTAGCGATTTTAACGCTTTGTGAATCCTCTTCTCCACCGCTTTTACCGAGATGTCTAAAAACACGGCAATCTCTTTATACGTTTTCCCGTCTATTCTATTTAGTAAAAAGGCAACACGTTGGGCTTCGGTTAAATTATTGAGTGCTCTTTGGAGCTTTTGGTCAAATTCTTCTACTTCTAATAAAAACTCAGGAGATTCATTATTACTCGTCTCTTGCGGTCTCTTCTCAAAATTCAAACGTACTTTTTGTTTTGAATAATTATTTAGAAATAGATTATTGGCGATGGTATATAAATAAGATTTGGCTTTATTGGGGATGATTTTACTGCAGTTTTCCCAGAATTTCACAAATGCTTCTTGGGAAATATCACGCGCCAAAGCATCATTACCACACTTGTAAAAGATAAAACTATGGAGTGCATCTATCTGATTCGTAAAAAACGAAGAGAATATTTTTTCATCACAAAACTGTATTAATTCTCTTGAATTCATGCTGGGGTTTTATTAGAAAAACACAAAGTAAGTGTTTTTTTTAGTTTTTGGGGTAGGGTAAAAGTTATTTTCGCGGTTATATAGTTAAACCCTTAAATATATATCATGAAAAATCTAAGTAAAATAATGATGCTATTCTTTTTTGCAATGACCTTATTGTCTTGTCAAGAAGAAATAGTTGAGATTACGGAACCAGCAAATGAAGCGAGTTTAAAAGTAGATACTAAAGTAGCGAGTCTTATTCAACGTACCGCTATGAAAGATGGTTCTAAGGATAATATTATAGATGGTGCCAGTTGTATAGATGTGCAATTGCCTGTTTCAGTTATTGTAAATGGCTTAGAGATTATTATAGATGAAGAAGCGGATTTTGAAACCATAGAAGCTATTTTTGATGAAACTGATTTTGATGAGGATCTTTTGGAAATTATATTTCCTATTACGATCGTTACCTCAAATTATGAAGAGTTTGTGATTACTAATCTGGACGAATTTGAGCTGTATACAGCAGAATGTGTAGAGAAGGATATTATAGATGATGATATTGAATGTTTGGATTTTGTATACCCTATTGCAATTTCTGTATATGATAGTGCCAATCAACTGCTGAACACGGTGGAAATTATGAACGACAAACACTTCTATAATTTTATAGATCATATGGAAGGCTATCATGTCGTAGTTATCAATTTTCCTGTTTCAGTTGTATTGTATGACGGGACAGAACATGTTATAAATAACATGGAAGAATTGGAGCAGATTATGGAAGCTACTGATGGCTTGTGTGATGAGGATGATGATTGTGACTATGATGATGACGATTGTGAGGAATGTACTCAAGAGAGACTTTTGGAAATGTTGATGGCTTGTCCATTGCAAATTGATAGATTAAAAATTAACAATGAAGAAATAACGGAGGAGTTTAAAGATTTTACAATGCAGTTCTTCGAAGATGGAGTTGTTAAAATTATTGGTGGAGATACGGAAACTTTTGGTGAATGGGATATTGAGACCACAAATGAAGGTATTTTTGTTCATGTAGTGGTGCCTAATTTACCTAGTTTTAATTTTGTGTGGCGTTTGTATGAACAGCACGAGGATGGAAGATTTGATTTTAGACATGGTGACAATAGAATGAAATTAAGAAAGCGATGTCATTCTCAAAAAATGGAATTGATAGAAAATTTGAAGGACGGAAATTGGGTAGTTGCTAACTATACAGAAGGAGATAATAACCAGACAGAATTATACCAGGGTTATGAATTAGATTTTAATAGCGATTGGATAGTTACTGCCACGAAAGGAGATGTAGAAGTTGACGGGAGCTGGGAACCATATTATGATGGGAATATGCTACGCTTATACCTTTCTTTTGGCGACCATCAACCATTGAACGAGTTGAACGAAGAATGGACCTTTATGGAAATGACCGAGGGTAGAATTGTATTTAAAAAGATGATGGATGGTACTGCGTATTCATCAAAATTAGTACTGGAAAGATTATAATAACCCCGAAATAATTACACAGTTTAAATTGAGAGGCCATTGGTCTCTCTTTTTTTTTGCTTTAAAAAGGAGATTGGATTTGTAAAGTAGAGGGTTTTGGTTCTTGAGGGGATGTTGGACTTGCTTATTGTGTGTAATAGAAAAGTGTTTTCGTAAAACGAGTAAAATAATGCTGTTAGGTACTTGCTGTTTTTTGTTAGGCATAGATGATATCGTTACGATGGAGATATTTTTTTATGAACAACTTTGGAGCTGGTTGCTACTATTTTTTTATGCAAGCATATAGGGGTGGTTATGAAGTTATAAAAAAAACGCATCAAAGAATAATGATGCGTTTTGTAAAAAGTAATGAGTTACGTTGCTTATTCTTTCGTTAATCCATCAAAATAAGCTTCTAACTTTTGGATGTCATAAGGTTTTGCAATGATGTTTTTCTCTTTGTCAAGAACAAAATAGTTAGGGGTGGTGTTTATATTGTATAGACGAGCTATTGGGTTTTTCCACTTGTCTAAGGCCAATATATTGGTAAAGTTCTCCAAGCTTTGTTTGTAATGATTAAATCCAAGTTCATCTTTTTCTAAGGCTACAGCTACTACTTTTATGTTTTTATGCAATTTGGAATAGTCGTGTAATTTAGGAATTTCCTTTAGACAATGAGAACAGGTAGTACTCCAAAAAACCAATACTATATGTTCTGCTGTTTTTATAGTGTAAAATTGCTCTAATATCTTTCCATTGTCATAGCTGAAATCTGGAGCTGTACGACCTATCGCTGTTTTTGTTTGTATAGCAATATCGTCAATCACCTGTTTGTCTTGAGCTGTAGGAGGAAGTTTTTTGTAATAGTGCTCCATTAAATAATCTACTAAAGGTAGATTTTGCATTTGAACAAATCCATACATCAGCGTTGTCAGTAATTCTGCCTGTAATTTAGGTTGCTCTTGAATCTTTTCAAAAACATCCATCACCGCTTTTTTATACAGTGCTTGTTGCGTTTGGTAATCGTCGGAGCTGTTTAAATAATAGACATAGTTCACTACTTTTTTAGTAATAATTGTAGAGTTTATTAGCAAGGGGTTTTTAAAGTCGATGAAATCGAAAAAATGATCCTTGGTACTATTCATGTATTCCTGTTCGGTTGCTATAATTTCGGGAGCATAGTATTGCTGCAACGCATATATAAGGCTTTCTGATAGGCTTCCATTTGATTTTTCTGCATATGTTTCCTGTGATTTTTGGAGGGTATTATATGCGGAAATATAATTTTTAGCAGCTTCCATTTTAGTGTCAGACTTAAAATAGGTGAATTGCAAAGAATCCAATTCATTTTGATTTTTGGTGATGTCTGTTAAATAGGATTTAAAGAGTTTGTTTTCGTCGGATTGTGTGAATCTAAGGCTGTTCCCAGGTTTTTTTGGATCAAAAACGAAGGCTACATTTTTATTGTTGTAAATAAAATCTACATAACCGTTATTGTTTAAATCATAGGTCAGTCTATACATTCCTTGAATAGCATTTTTAGGCATTTTTAAGGAAAACTTCCCCTCTTTTAAGGATGCATTTGTTACGTATCGTTGTTGTGCCCCCGTAATTCTATATAAAATTACCCAAGAATAATTAGCCGTAGGTTCAAAAGTTCCTTGTATGGTGATATGTACACTCGCGGAATCTTTTACGATCAAGTCTGTTGCTTTATTGTCTTGTCCAAAAATGTATTGGGATAGGGTTAATACAATGAATAGTAAAAACTTTTTCATAATGGTATTTTAAAGATTGATGTACTTACTTACAATTGTTTATCGATTTGAGTATTATAAGTAATAGCTGTTTTTTTAGGTGATATTTCAATAATCAGACCAAATTTAGTGAAAATTTTATTTTAAAAAAATTATACTAATTTAGGAGTTAAAATAAAGGGTATGGATTTTAATGATAAAGTAATTTGGATTACGGGAGCATCTTCAGGTATTGGAAAAGGCTTGGCTATTGCATTGTCAAAATTAAATACAACCATTATTATCTCTTCCCGAAACCAATTAGCTTTAAACCAAGTAAAAAAAGAGTGTTTACATCCAGCCAATATTTTTGTATTACCACTAGATCTAGAAGACATGGAATTGATGCCTTTAAAAGTGTCCGAAGCTTTGGAAATGGTTGGAAATATAGATGTTGTTATTCATAATGGAGGAGTGGCACAGCGTTCATTTGTAAGAGATACAAGTATTACAGTAGATACTCAAATAATGCGTGTTAATTATTTAGGAACGGTGGCATTAACAAAGGCCATTCTTCCTCATTTTTTAGAGAATAAAAAAGGTTGTTTTATTGTAACTACTAGTATTGTAGGCAGGGCAGCGACACCGTTAAGATCTTCTTATGCGGCCTCTAAACATGCATTGCATGGTTTTTTTGATAGTTTACGAGCAGAATTGTACCGCGAGAACATTAAAGTAACATTGGTGTGTCCTGGATTTGTTCGGACTCAGATTTCTATGAATGCGTTAACAGGCGATGGAAGTCCACAGCAGCAAATGGATAAAGCCACCGCAAATGGTTTAACCGTAGAGAGATTTGCATCCTGTTTTATTAAAAAGATGAAAAATGATCCCGAAGAGCTTGTTATTGCCGGTTTTAAAGAAAAGTTAGTATTGTATTTAAAACGATTTTTTCCAAGAGTCTTAAGTAAGGTGATTCGGAAAATGAAAGTGGTGTAGGGGTGATGGTTGTTGGTTGTTGGTTGCTAGTTGTTAGTTGCTAGTTGTTGGTTGTCGGTTGTTGGCAAGAAGTCCTGTTTCTTGATTCCTGCGTCTTACGTCTGTTTTCGTTGTTGGTTGTTAGTTGCTAGTTGCTAGTTGTTGGCAAGAAGTCCTATGTCCTGTTTCTTGTTTCTTACGTCTGTTTTCGTTGTTAGTTGTTGGCAAGAAGTCCTATGTCCTGTTTCTTGTTTCTTATGTCTTTTTTCGTTGTTGGCAAGAAGTCCTGTGTCCTGATTCCTGGGTCTTAAGTCTAGCCAATTACTAGGTTGTCATATCAATAGAACCATTAAACTGATTCATGGCACGTTCTAATCCGGCGGTTCCAAACGATTTTACTAATTGTACTCCCTTGTCCAATAGTTCCGGGAAATAGCGTTCTTCGGCAGCGCTCCATTCACCTAAAACATAATCAGATTGACGACCTTTAGAAAATTCTGCTCCAACACCTACGCGACACCTTGGATATTTGGCTGCGTTTAATTTTTCTTGAATATCTTTCAGTCCATTATGACCTCCTGCACTTCCTTTTGCTTTGATTCGGATGGTTCCAAAAGGCAAATTTATATCATCTGTAATGATGAGTAAATTATCCGGTTCAATTTTTTCTTTGGTCATCCAGTACTTTACAGCTTTACCACTTAAATTCATAAAAGTAGAAGGCTTAAGCAGTATAAACGTACGTCCTTTAAATCTAAATGATGTGGTAGCGCCTAGCTTGTCAGATTCAAAAGAAACACTTTCTTGCTTGGCTACTTCGTCCAATACTTTAAAGCCAATATTATGACGTGTATTTGCGTATTGTGCACCAATATTTCCAAGACCTACAATTAAAAATTTTTTCATAGCTGTTTGCGGCGTGTTTGCCGATTGATTAGACGTTAATCTGTTTATTAAATTATTGAACCAGTGCATGTACAAAGGTATGTAATACCAAAAACAATTCTATAGGACTGATACAATAGTTTTTTGTCATTTCTCAAGGTTAAAAAGAGGAACGGTTGCAATGGCTATCGTTAAAATTGTAACCTAGACAAAAACCTATTTCTAAAAATACACTTGGTATAAAAGAAAAAAGCCCGCTTAGAGCGAGCTTTTTTACAAAAATTTTAAGCTTATTCAGCTGCAGCTTCCTCAGTAGCTTCACCTTCACCTTCTTCACCTTCAACTTCTTCTTCAACTGTGTTACGAGAAGTTCTAACTTGAACAACAACCATAGTATCTGGGTGTAATATAGTAAGACCTTCAGTTGCTAATTCAGCAACTTGAACTTTATCTCCAATTTTTAATTCAGAAATGTTTGCAGTTAAATAATCAGGTAAGTTAGCTGGAATAGCTTTTACTTTTAATTTACGGTTAGTAAAACGTAAAGACCCACCATTCAGAACACCAGGAGCACTTCCTTCTAGTTGTACTGGAATGTTCATAGTAACTTCTTTATCGTCAAAGATTTGGTAAAAATCAACGTGTAAAATACCGTCAGTTACAGGGTGGAATTGAATGTCTTGCAAAATTGCAGCATACGTTTTTCCGTCTAGTTCAATCGTTGCAGTATATACGTTTGGAGTAAATACCAATGTTTTGAACGCTTTTTCTTCAGCAGAAAAATGAACTGTTTGGTCTCCTCCGTATAATACGCAAGGAACCTGACCAGCATTACGTAAGGCTTTAGTTGATACTTTACCTACGCTTTCTCTTTGAGATCCTTTGATTGTAATCGATTTCATTATAAATATATTTAATTATTTTTACATTAAAAATTTACCGCTGATAGATGTATTGTCTTGGACATTAAGCATCACATCGGCAAATAACGGGGCGCAAGATACAACTTTAATCTTAGAAGATTTCTTTTTTAATGGAATTGTGTCAGAAACAATCAATTCTACTAATTTAGAGTTTTCTATTTTGCTGTAAGCTTCTCCTGATAAGATTGGGTGGGTACAGATAGCACGCACACTTAAGGCTCCTTTTTCCATCATTACATCGGCAGCTTTGGCTAATGTTCCTCCGGTGTCTATCATGTCATCTACTAAGATTACATGTTTTCCTGTTACATCTCCAATTAATTCCATGGTAGAAATTATATTGGCTTTTTCGCGTTGTTTGTAACAGATTACTACATCACTTTGCAAAAATTTAGAATAAGCATAAGCTCTTTTAGAACCTCCCATGTCTGGTGACGCGATAGATAGGTTCTCTAATTTTAAACTTTCTATGTACGGTAAGAAAATTGTAGAGGCATATAAATGATCTACTGGTTTTTCGAAAAACCCTTGAATTTGATCTGCATGTAAATCCATGGTCATAATTCTTGTAGCTCCTGCTGTTTGAATTAAGTTGGCTACTAATTTTGCGCCAATTGCCACACGTGGTTTGTCTTTACGGTCTTGTCTTGCCCATCCAAAATAAGGGATAACAGCGGTAATATGTCTTGCTGATGCACGTTTTGCCGCATCTAACATTAATAACATTTCCATTAAATTATCCGAAGATGGAAAGGTAGATCCAATAATAAAAATACGACGCCCTCTTACTGATTCTTCAAATGCTGGTTGGAATTCTCCATCGCTAAAGCGAGAAACTTTTACTTTTCCTAGTTCTGCTCCGAAATGTTTGGCAATACTTTCTGCCAATTCAGTGCTCTGCGAACAAGCAAAGATCTTGGGTGTTAACTGATTGTGGTCCATGTTTTAGTTGTGTTTTGTGTGTGTGGTTGTTTTTCGGTGCAAATTTAAAAATATTTGAACAGTTATTTTTAAATTTCCGTATTTTTATTAGTTTTTTTATTCCGTATTGATGTTGGAACAAATATTTTGCTATATTTGTAATTGTAGATAATTATTTACAAGTCTCCAAATTATAAGATGAATGTTCATAGTTATAAAATTTAGAATTTAATAAACCGACTGAATATCAGTTATTCAGGTGTGTTTTTGTAGCTTAACTTTTTCCCTAAATTAGTTAAATTTTCCTTAAAAAGGATGTCTCCCTAAAGACATCCTTTTTTCTTTATTGCTTTTGTATGATTGGTTTTTTTCTTCTTGTTTTTTTTAGGGAATGTTATAAGTGAATCATTTTGAGTAGTTTTGAAGTCTAAAATAGTACGGTATGTTGAAGAAAATTCACTTGTTGTTTTTTGTGATTTTGACGATTGGCTTGCAGGGGCAAGTTTCTTTGAGTGATACGAATAGTTTTTTGAGAGTTGCTGGGACTTCTAATCTACATGATTGGGAGGTGGAGGCCAATATAAAGGAGGTGCAGTTGTATAATGTTACTTTTAAAAAAGGATTATTACAGCGTATTGAATTGAAGATTCCTATTACTTCGCTAGAGGCAACAAAAAAACGAATGCAAAAAAAAATGAGGTTTGCCTTAAAGGAAGAGAGCTTTCCGTACCTAACAGTTACCATGGATGATTGTATAGTTAAAAACGATTCCTTGTATTGTGCAAACGCACTGTATACGATCGCGGGCAAGAAAAAGTACATTCCATTTATAAGTAACTATACCGTAAATGATCAGTATATCACACTTTCGGGGATGCAAGATATAGGGATGAAGGAATTTGATATTGATCCTCCTGCTGCTATGTTTGGTGTAATCAATGCTGGTAATGAGGTGCTTGTGAAATTTAAGTTTTACATTCCTTTAAAAAATAAAAGTTTGGAGAAAATAAAGTAAAATAAGTAGTGGTGCCCCCAAATTATTTTTTACATTTGCAACGTCTTAAAAGCCTTGGTGGCGGAATTGGTAGACGCGCTGGATTCAAAATCCAGTTCCGGTTTCGGAGTGTGGGTTCGATTCCCACCCAAGGTACTAAACCTCTTGTTAATCATTTGATTTTCAAGA
>Ga0209395_1000651_pt1 | contig 50291 bp, 47 predicted proteins | sample GOMGulsemesocosm_3_FD_184635 | JGI IMG/M metagenome (GOLD analysis project Ga0209395, IMG submission 184635) | Methane-oxidizing microbial communities from mesocosms in the Gulf of Mexico - GOM9D Gulf of Mexico (SPAdes) (version 2) | ecosystem: Environmental > Aquatic > Marine > Cold seeps... | reverse complement strand
TCAATTCCAAAAGCTGGTGCTCAGTTAATTGAACCTATCATGAAAGTTGATGTGTTTACGCCTGATGATCACGTTGGTGATGTTATTGGTGATTTAAACCGTCGTCGTGGCATGATCGGTGGTCAAGACGCGGGTGTTTCTGGTGTTCGTATTAAAGCTGACGTACCTCTTTCAGAAATGTTCGGTTACATCGGATCTCTACGTACAATGACATCAGGTCGTGGTCAATTCTCTATGGAATTTTCTCATTACTCACCATGTCCAAACAATGTAGCTGAAACTGTTATTGCTGAAGTAAAAGCTGCTGATGAAGCGAAAAGAGCTGCTAAAAAGTAATTAGTCATTTATTACGAATATAAAAAAAGGACGCTGCGGCGTCCTTTTTTATTCGTGACATAATTTAATTTAACCACGGCTATATTCTTAGCCTGTATTCGCTTTAGCCATTTTTCTTGCTTTAATGGCATATAACAATGGTACTTGTTGTTCCTTGTGCAACATCTGATAGCCCTTTCCAGCAATAAACTCAAGCCCCTCAAAACAGTTATACGGACTGTATCGATACTCTTTAAATTGTTCGATAGTCAAACCAGCAATGATCAAAGCATTAATGACTTCACTTAATGAATGAGCCCAAGTGACCATTGTTGATTTTTCACCATCACAGTTTTCCGTATATGTCCCTTCATCTTCAACATCAGGCTCAGAGTCTGGAAAATACGAGTAACCGCAAAGTAAATCATTAAAAGTATGAAACTCTACAAGATGAAACTCACCACCGGTTATTAATGAACTTGCGATTGTTTCTGCCCATTGATTTAGATCGGGTAACCAACAAAGCACGCCGTAAGAGGTGAATACAATATCGAATTTTTCTGTATTTTCCTCACCAAATTTATAAATATCTTTAGCCACAAAAGTAGCATCTAATGCTAATGCAGAGTTAAGTTCATTTGCCTGTTCAATTGCTTCTGTAGACAAGTCAACCCCAGTCACCGTTGCACCTTGCCGAGCCCATGACAACGTATCTTGTCCAAAATGACACTGCAGGTGTAAAAGTTTTTTTCCGGTAACATTACCTACTTGGTCTAGTTCGATAGTATTAAGTGAAGACTTTCCATTTTTAAAGGCTTCTATATCGTAAAATTTTGAATCGATATGAACCTTAGTACGCTTGTCCCAAGCTTCTTTATTAATGTTTAAATAATCCATCTTATACTCCGATTTCTGAATCGACAATAATATCCCACAATATCAAAGCGCATACAAAAATATAATAAGAATAAGGAAGTTTTACGACAATGATTAAAGAAGTTTTACGATGCGCAAGGCTATTACTTACTTGCTTGGTCGATCAGATATCAACAATGGAAATATTGAATCTAATGAGAAAAACATTAAAAAGATGAATAGAAATTTAGCAAAAATCAGTAGTCATCGATTGGTTTGATAACTACTGATTTACGTTTTACTTTTCAATATCGTTTTCGATGGCTGTTACTGCTTTTACAGTTGACCAAGGGTCAGCCGATTCATCAGCTTCTTTCGGTAAAGCCGTTTTTGTTGAGGTGGCTACCGCGCCATTAATTTCAGTCATTTCGGCGGCGGTTAAATCTCGCCATTGCCCTGGTCTTAATGACCCTAGCTCGACACTCATAATACGTGAGCGTTTAAGTTTCAATACTTCGTAATCTAAGTATTCACACATACGACGAATTTGACGATTCAAGCCTTGAGTAAGGGTAATGCGAAAAACAAATTTGCTTTCTACCTTAACGCTACAAGGTTTAGTAATTGTGCCAAGAATTGGAACCCCTTTAGACATACGTAGAATAAAGCGTTCACTGATCGGCTTATCGACCGTTACTATATATTCTTTATCGTGAGAATTTTCAGCACGTAGAATTTTATTAACAATATCACCATCACTGGTGAGAAAAATCAAACCTTCTGATGGCTTATCTAAGCGTCCAATGGGGAATATTCTATCTTTATGACCAATAGCGTCAATTATATTGCCTCTAACATGTAGCTCAGTAGTACAAGTAATGCCAATAGGCTTATTGTAGGCAATATAAACTCTGTCTGACTTATTTTCTGGCATTGCGCCGATCAACTTACCATCAACAAAAACTACATCACCTGCTTGAACTTTAGTGCCTAATTCTGGAATTCGTCCATTTATAGTCACTCGGTTTTCTTCAATCAGTTTATCCGCAGCTCTGCGCGAACAGTAACCTGATTCACTGATAAATTTATTGAGTCTTTTTTGTTGGTCGCTCACGAGATTTTCCAAAATTATACAAAGTAGTAAGTGTGCATTTTACCTGAAATTTAGCAGACAGTGAAAAGGCTTTATACTTATTTATTTATTCCATAGCTTTTGGTGAACATTTTTTGTAAAAAACTCACCGGGTTGCCAACAACGGGGTAATAAATCGAGTTTTTTACGTTCATTATAGTTTGACACTAAAAGTTCTAAAATTTCATTAAGTCGCTCTTTACTAATAGTAGAAAAACCTTTCGCTGTATCCGTAAAATATAAATTGTTTGATTTTTTAATCTCAATCTCTTGCCCATGACCTATAAAAGCTAGATTTCGCGTTGCCGTTCGGCAAATGGGATGTTCCGGCAGCTCAGGGTAAAGTTGACTAACTACAGCATATTCGTACCGGTCGTTAATGTCTTGCTCATAAGGAACATAAGTAACACCATAACCTTGTGGAAAGTGTCCCGTGATCTTTGCCAGTGAGTCAACAACAATCTGGCTACATGCACCACGCTCTGCATTTTGATTCAAGGCGCTATACACTTTCGGTAATAATTTGTAGTTATAGCTATCTTTGGTCGACAGGACAATTGAACTATATATTTGAGGCACTTTTAAAAGATTACCAATGCCATCTTTTGGGTTAACAGCATTTTTAATCAGATGTTTAATGAATAATAGCTTTTTGTGCTCAAGCGTATTGTATTTATCTCGATCAGTTTTTGAGTTCCCTATGTATATTGATGTACCAATACCTTCAACTAAGTATTTAACCGTTTCCCGATAGTTGATTTGTAATAATGCCTTTCGATCGTCAATGGCCAGCGTTCGGTGCTGGTTTTGTTTATTATCACGACCACACAATATGGCTAATGACTCGGGATGATTATTACCTATATCTTGTAATATTGCCGACATAACCAATGGGATTTTTACCTTTTTAACAAAGGCTTGATACTCTTTCGGGCTATCTTGTGAAAAAGTTGCATATTTTTCGGGTGTAACATCACCCAGTGCGAGTTTAATATAAGGTTCAACTATTTGATTATCAATACATAACCTGTCAAGTAAGCGTAAACACAACACGCTTTTATATAGTGGCTTAAACTGCTCGTTCGAAATGGCAACTTTATTCCCTTGGGTAGGACTAATTAATTGTATTGTTCCTAAAAGTTGTGCAGATTTGCGATTACTTTCAGTAAAACTGTCTCCCTCACACAAATTAATGATCTCTTCACAGAGTAATAATAAATGCTGGTGACGTTCATTACGTTCAAATCGTAACTCTTCTTGGTAAGTTCGTTTTTCACGCTCTAGCTTGATTAATTGCTGCTTAGTACGATCGGTACTTTCTAACGCTGATATTTTTTGAATGTTTTTATTTAATGCATCCAATTTATGTTGTACAAAAGGCTGTTTTTCATAGTAATCAATACCACGTTCAAGTACAGAATCTGCTAACTGGCTGCGGCCATATATTCGTGTTAAAAGACTTTTCACTTGCGTGGTAAAATTGGTATCACTAAACGTTTTATTTGCCATTGAAATTCAACACCGAAACAACTCCGGAGAGTAAAAAATAATTAATATCTAGATGCTAGTTAAAATTACGATAGCAGACAAGTATTTATTTGTGGTTTCAGTTAAGAATTCGCACAACTTAATCAGTTGTGCTGATCATTACTTACTCAACAGTTATTAAGTTAGACAATGAATAAAACTTAACTTAACCCTTTAATTTTAACCTGATGCTTTTTGCCTGCCAATTGCTGGCAAATACTTACCAAATCAGAATGTAAACCCCCAGCCGTAACATCTCGACCGGCACCGGGCCCACGAATAATGAGTGGATTATCTTGATACCACAAGCTTTTTATTTGAAAGATATTGTCGCATGGGGTCAAACTAGCAAAAGCATCATTATCTGGTAATACGGCTAAATAGACTTTAGCCGTTATTTTTCCCTTTTCATCAACAGAAAATTTAGCAATATAGCGGATACATGCCTGCTTAGCCGATGCTTTTGTTAATTGCTCTGCAAAGTAGTCATCCAATTGTTGTGCTTTTGCTAAAAAATCTACGGTTGATAATTCTTGTAGTGACGCTGGCACTAAATTTTGGCAATCAATATCATCGAGGGATAACTCAAAACCGGCCATACGCGCTAAGATCAATAACTTTCGTTGTACATCACGACCGGATAAATCTTCACGTGGATCAGGTTCGGTAATTCCTTGTGATAATGCATCTAATAACAGCGTTGAAAATGGCACGCTGCCGTCATAGGTTTCAAATAACCAAGACAGAGTTCCTGAAAATATCCCGGAGATCTCATTGATGATATCGCCACTATTGAGCAAATCATTAATCGCTAAATTAATTGGTAAGCCAGCACCGACCGTAGTATTTCCAAGCCACAAGCTCTTATTTTCAGCGGCAGTTGCTCTTAATTCATTATATTGTTCGGTACTAGAAGATGCCGCCCATTTATTTGCACCTATAACGTGAATTCCCTCTTTAAAGAACTCCCCATATAAATGGCTAAAATGTTCGCTGGGTGTGATATCAACAACAATTAATTCGTCATAAGGGTGATTGGTTAACCACGACATTAAAAGCGCGTTGTCAAAAGGCTTTCCATCTCGTTCATAGAGTGCCATAGCTTGTGTTACATCAATACCATCGGTATTTACCAATGCTTGTTTAGACGTGATCAAGCCCACTAAGTGAACATTTTCTAAAGCAGAAACCCGATTAAGTTGCGAGGGTAATAATTCGAGAAATCGCTGGCCAATATTGCCCAATCCGGCAACAACAAGCCCGATGTGCCGTGCATCTTTGGTCATATCATGATGCACGCTATTAAGTAACTCACCGGTACAACTTTGGTTTAGAACAGCAATAATACTGTGTTCACTCAAAGAGTTAACTAAATGAAGTGTATGAGTGTGTTTAAGCGCTCGCTTAAATCTCGCCTGGATATTCCCTTGATTAATAACACTATGACCAACAATGGCTAGAATTGACACTGGCGTGAATGACACTTCAGAATCATGACTTGCCAACCATTGACTAACAAACTTTTGCTGTGTCTGTTGAATAACAATAAAGCCTTGTTGAACATCGCTACAAATAGCTGAAAATTCATTGATAGCCTGCTCCCCAAAAGAGCCAACTAAAACGTCTGATTGCACAAGTAACAAGTCGTTTTGTGATGTCACAGATAATTCTTGTTTCGCAATTTGACCAAACTTACCTATTTCTGTTCCCGATATGTCAGGATCAAAACTACTTGCAACATGTAAATGTGTACTGTGATTGATGAGTGGTTGCAATGTTTTTGCATGTAAAACAGGATTACCTAAACGACCAAGCTCTTTGGCTACGCCATTAGGTAAACGATGTAGTTTACGGGCAAGTGGTACAATACGAGGGTCTGCACTATAGATACCATCAACATCTGTCCACAAGGTTACATTCAATGCTCCCGATAAAGATGCCATAATTGTTGCAGAATAATCACTGCCATTACGCCCTAAAGTACAAGTGTCTCCTTGAGAGTTTTTAGTAATGTAACCCGTGACAACTGCTAACTTGCCTTTTTGCAATTGTTGCTGAAATTGAAGGCTACTTCGTTGATTATCTACCGCACAATCCTTGTCATTATTAATGACAAGAAAATCTCGCGCATCAATAGTGTAACTAGGACAAACTTGCTCACTCAACACTGCTGATAATAACCGAGCCGACCAAAGCTCTCCAAATGCCAATATATCGGCTAAATGTTGTTTTGCTTGGTCAGTTAACCAATGCGTTAATTGCTCGATATCTACGGCTAAAACATCAATTAGGCGTGCTGCACTACTGCTATTTAATAATTCGTTAATTAATGCGCTTTGAGACTTAGTTAATGCTTCTATAGCAAATTGAAGATCATCACTGCTATCAAGAGCAAGTTGATAGATATTGAATAAGTCATCTGTTGTATTACCATTTGCGGAAACAACCACTAAGTCATTCAGCTGGCAATTTTGGCGAATAATATCAACAACACGTTCAATACATTGCGTGGTGGCTAAGCTACTACCACCAAATTTGTGAACATGAATAGCATGTTTAGCTAGTTGATTATTACCTGATGATAACTGTTGTGTTGCATTTGACTGTGTCATTATTAACTCATTAATTCTTTTACTAAAAATTGTCTAAAAACTTATATTTGGCTGGCAAGCAGAGCTTGATCTAAATCACTGATAATATCGCTAATATCTTCAATACCCACTGAAATACGTATTAAAGATTGAGTAATACCTGCCACTAATTGTGCATCTAATTCCATACCCGCATGGGTCATTGTTGACGGATGGCTGATTAAACTCTCTACGCCACCTAACGATTGTGCCAACGTGAAAAGCTCTAATTTATCGAATAACACCTTAACGGCTTCAACTCCGCCTTTTATTTCAAAACTCATCATAGCGCCAAAATCTTTTTGTTGACGCTTCGCTATTTCATGACCAGGGTGTTCTTCAAAGCCAGGAAAATATACCGCATTAATTGCTGAATGATTTTTTAAATACTTTGCAACGTCATTGGCATTCGCTTGATGCTGCTTCATGCGAATAGGTAAGGTTTTCAAGCCACGTAAAGCAAGGTAACTATCGAAAGGCGATCCTGTAATGCCAATACAATTTGCCCACCATGCAAGCTCCTCTCCTAGCGCTTGTTCTTTGGTGACGAGAACCCCACCAACCACATCACTATGTCCGTTAATATATTTAGTTGTCGAATGAAATACAATATCTGCCCCTAATAATAACGGCTGCTGTAAAAGTGGCGATAGAAAGGTATTGTCTACAGCAACTAAAGCGCCAACAGCATGACTCGCCTTAGCGACTTTTTCTATATCAACCAACCTTAACAATGGATTACTTGGGGATTCCACGAGCACAAGTTTTGGTTTAGCCTCTAAAGCTTTAGCTAAAGCTGCTTCATCGTTTTGATCAACAACAATAACCTTGAATTGGCCACGATTTTCGAGATGAGTGAATAAACGATAGCTGCCCCCATAACAATCATGCGGAATAACTACAGTGTCTTCTGTATTTAGCAACTGGCAAATTAAATGAACTGATGACATACCTGTACTGGTAACAATACCAACGGTGCCGTGTTCTAAGTCAGCAATAGCTTGTCCAAATGTGCTGCGCGTTGGATTACCTGTTCGAGAATAATCAAATTGGCGTTTGTCATTAAAACCTTTTAACGCATATGTACTCGATAAATGAATAGCAGGGATAACCGCACCATGATGTTCATCACTATTTATACCGGCTCTAACGGCCAGTGTAGCTGATTTTTTACTTGTCATTTTTTGCTCCAATCGGGCAGGAAAATCAAATGGATGTTTGGACGTCTATAACTCTAAACGCTTTACTTTTATCGGTCAAGAACTTTAGACTTCTAAACTTCTACACATTCGTTATTGACTCAACGCCTACAACTAGTAAAATCTAGCTTATAAAAAACAATTTAGCTAAATAAAGGTAATTAGATGGCAAAGTGGAATGGCGATTATATAAAACCATACGCCGAACATGGCAAAAAAAGTGAACAGGTTAAAAAAATCACTGTATCAATTCCGTTACGTGTACTTAAAGTGTTAACTGATGAACGTACCCGTCGACAAGTGAATAACTTACGCCATGCGACAAATAGCGAATTGTTATGTGAAGCGTTTTTACATGCTTTTACTGGTCAGCCCCTTCCTGATGATGCTGATTTAACAAAAGACAATACTGAAAAGTTACCTAAAAGTGTGCGTGATGCATTGATTGCACAGGGCATTACTGATTTTAGTCAATTTGAAATTGATGACGAGTAGTGCTGATTTTTACTTATTAAACTTAAAAAGACGCGTCAGCGTCTTTTTTTATACCTATACGATAAGCATCAACAATGCCCACCACCCAACAAATGAGTAAAGTGTAGGTTAATGAACTGACCAATAGTGGATCAAGAATAATAGGGTTCTTTGCTATTTCTTGGGTAAGTGCTTGAGCATCTAATGCTATTTCACCTGACTTTACTTTATCGACAAGTGGTTGATATTTACTCATGACTTCTTCGATATACAAATATGCAGCAATTGAAAACAATAAAATTAGCACAACCGCTCGTCGATATGCGTGATAAACAAGTTGGCCAATGCCCGGGTAGACAAGACCTGAAAGTAAAACCGCTTTCGTAGATGTTTTCATTACATTCCTAGCTGAGAATTATACCAATTTAACTAAGATAGCGACTTAGAATTAAAGGAGGGTTACCCACTCCTTTAATTCAATTGATATTGGTATTCTTTCAGGTTATCTATGCCATATAATTTTCAGGTAATTCTAATGCTGCAACACCAGAGTCAACTGCTGCTTTTGCAACGGCAAGCGCCACTCTGCCACATAAGCGTGGATCCATCGGCTTAGGGATAATGTATTCCTTACCAAAGGTCAGACTTTTTTCACAGCTTGCATCGAGCACTTCTTGTAAAACAGGTTCTTTTGCTAATTCACGAATGGCGTGAACCGCTGCAATTTTCATTTCATCATTTATCGTTCTAGCACGAACATCTAATGCGCCTCGGAAAATAAATGGGAAACATAAAACATTATTAACTTGATTAGGATAATCAGAGCGACCAGTGGCAATAATAAGATCGTTACGCGCAGCAAGAGCTAATTCTGGTTTAATTTCAGGATCAGGGTTCGAACAAGCAAAAACAACTGGGTTAGCAGCCATTAATTTTACATTTTCGGCAGATAGAACATTTGGACCAGATACACCCACAAAAACATCAGCACCGTCTATCACATCTTCCAATGTGCGTTTATCGGTGTTATTTGCAAACAGGCGCTTGTATTCATTTAGATCGTCACGGCGAGTATGGATAACGCCTTTAGTATCTAACATGTAAATTTTTTCACGCTGTGCGCCACACTTAAGTAATAATTCCATACAAGCAATTGCTGCTGCACCTGCTCCCATACATACAATATTTGCATGCTTGATATTTTTACCTTGAATTTCTAATGCATTGATCATACCCGCAGCAGTAACAATAGCAGTACCATGTTGGTCATCATGAAAAACGGGGATTTTACAGCGCTCAATCAACGCTTTTTCTATTGCAAAACATTCTGGTGCTTTGATATCTTCTAAATTAATACCGCCAAAACTATCAGCAATGTTAGCAACAGTATTAACAAATTCTTCAACCGTTTTATGCTTAACTTCGATATCGAACGAATTAATATCAGCAAAACGTTTGAACAATAATGCCTTACCTTCCATAACAGGTTTTGATGCCATACCACCTAAATTACCTAAACCTAAAATAGCCGTACCGTTTGTAATTACAGCGACAGTATTTCCTTTGCCTGTATATTTATAAACATCATCTGGATTTTCAGCAATCGCGCGGACAGGTTCAGCAACACCAGGGCTATAGGCGAGTGATAAATCAAGGCTAGTTTCTGCAGCGGTGGTTAGTTCAACACTTATTTTTCCAGGTGTTGGGAATTGGTGATAATCAAGTGCTTGTTGGCGAAAATCTGTCATGGTGAGTCCTATGCGTCAGGTAAATTTAGTGTGTTTTATATGCCATTATTTTGATTTTTATTTTTTTATATACAGCATAGTTATATATATTATTGCAATATTACAATTTGTTCCAACGTTATTCTTATATAAAACAGTGCTAGAAGCTATAACAAACATACTCTTAGCACTTTTCTAATGCACATCATAAAACTAAATATTCGTTATATAGCTTTATCTATTCATCAAATTATTCTGTACGTTTTATAAACTTCTGTAACTTTTAAAACTTGGAGTTCCATTTGTCTTTGTTTCAACGCATAACGGCGAATTTACCTGCAAATTGCTGCATTAAATAATTAATTTCCATAAAGTTAATAACTTTTGTTTTTCCCATCCATAAGTTTTTTTGCATCTATATTTAAATAGCTGTTTGAATATAGTTTATTTTTGGCAAAAAAAAACCACCTAAAAGGTGGTTTTAATGAGTCATTCTTTTCTAAAAGAACACGACTTAACGCAATATATTATTCAGAAAACGGATTGACTAAAACGATTGTTTCATTACGATCAGGGCCAGTTGAAATAATATCAACCGGTACACCTGTTAATTCTTCAATTCGTTTAATGTAAGCGATTGCGTTTGCTGGTAAAGCTTCGCGAGACGTTGCGCCAACAGTAACTTCAGACCAACCCGGCATTTCTTCATATACTGGGGTTATTTTTTCATAACCATCAGCAGCAGTAGGCGGTACAGTAATAATATTACCTTCTGCATCTTTATAGCCAGTACAGATTTTCAGCGTTTCTAAACCATCTAAAACATCTAGCTTAGTTAAACAAAAGCCTGAAACACTATTCACTTGAATAGCACGGTGCATTGCAACCGCATCAAACCAACCACAACGACGTTCACGGCCAGTAGTTGCACCAAATTCATGGCCTACTGTTCCTAAGTGATTACCAATTTCATCATCTAATTCTGTAGGGAAAGGACCAGAGCCTACACGCGTAGTGTATGCCTTAGTAATACCTAAGATATAATCTAAGTGACGAGGTCCAACACCACAACCAGTAGCAACGCCACCTGCAGTTGTATTTGAAGATGTTACATAAGGATAAGTACCGTGGTCGATATCAAGTAAAGTACCTTGGGCACCTTCAAACATAATTGACTCACCTTTCTTACGGGCTTGATCAAGAATTTCTGAGATATCTGCAACCATTTTAAGGATCACATCACGAACTGATAAAGCATCAGCAAGTACAGTTTCATAACAAACAGGTTCAACTTTGTAGTAATGCTCTAAAGAAAAATTGTGGTATTCAACAATTTCTTTTAGTTTAATCGCAAATGAATCTACACAAACCAAATCGCCAACGCGTAAACCACGACGAGCAACTTTGTCTTCGTAAGCAGGGCCAATTCCACGTCCTGTAGTACCAATAGCTTTATTACCACGAGCGATTTCACGCGCAGCATCTAAAGCATTATGATAGGGAAGAATTAACGGACAAGCATCACTAATAAGCAAACGTTCACGTACTGGAACACCTTTAGCTTCTAACATTGCGATTTCTGTCATCAAGGCTTTCGGACATAGAACTACGCCGTTACCAATTAAACATTTCACGTTGTCACGCAATACACCCGATGGAATTAAATGAAGTACGGTTTTTTCACCGTCAATTACCAAAGTATGACCCGCATTGTGGCCACCTTGATAACGTACTACGTACTTAGCTTTATCTGTGAGTAAGTCAACAATCTTACCCTTACCTTCGTCACCCCATTGGGTGCCTAGAACTACGACGTTTTTGCCCATGTTTTCAATTTCGATAAAAAATTAGGCGGGGATTTTATCAAAAATAAAATAGTAGTCCAAGTAATAAATGATGATTTTTACTTCGATTTTAAAATATCCATGTATCTAAGGGGCTTATAATTTATTTTTACAAAACTATTTATTATATTATTGGAGTAACCACAAAATAAATGCACCGACTACCACCAAACTCACCCCAAGATTACGAATAGCAGAAGTCGACTCTTGTGCTAACTTCAAAACATAGTTTCGCCATTTATTAGGAAAAAGAGCCGGAATGAGGCCTTCAATAATTAATGCAATAGCCAATGCCATGAATAATGTGTTTGCCATCTTTTTGCTCTCTATTATGAAACTAAATTACTCGTGATTAGACATAACTTGCCAATATATAAATGCCGATAATAATCGACACATACTAAAAAGCCATGACAAGTCATGGCTTTTTCATCAAAAATGGTCAGCTATTTTTTTACTTTAGCGCCATCTTTCAAATAGTTAAAGAAATCACTATCAGGTTTAACGACTAGGATATCACTTTTACTACTGAAGCTTTTCTCATAAGCTTCCAGACTACGGTAAAAACTAAAGAACTCAGGATCTTGCCCATACGAATCCGCATAAACCTTTGCTGCTAACGCATCACCATCACCACGAATCTCTTGTGCATTCTTTTGAGCAGTCGCTAACATTACTGTTACTTTAGCATCTATAGTTGCACGAATAATTTCAGACTGTTCTTGACCTTGAGATCTATGCTCTTTTGCAGCTGCCGTTCGCTCTGCTCGCATACGCTCGTAGATAGAACCACTAACTTCAGCAGGTAGATTAATTGCCTTGATACGTACATCAATAACTTCAATACCTAAGTCTTCACGGCTACTCTCAGCACTTGCTAAGGCTTTTGCCATGATTGAGTCACGGTCACCTGAAACAATTTCTTTAATAGTACGGGTACCAAACTCGGTACGAAGACCATTATTAACTTTTTGCTTCAATAACGCGCGAGCATTTTCTGTTGAGCCTGCTGTACGTAGATAAAACGTAGAAAAATCAACAATACGCCACTTCACAAATGAATCGACCATTAGATCTTTCTTCTCAGATGTTACAAAACGATCTGGTGCTTCATCAAGTGTTTGAATACGGGCGTCAAGCTTACGAACGGTGTTAATAAACGGAACTTTGAAATGCAAGCCCGGTTCATAAACTTTCATTTGACCACTTTCAGCATCACGGGTAATTTTCGAGAACTGGAAAACAATACCGCGTTGTCCTTCAAAAACAATAAAAACAGAAGAAACACTTAACACCAAAATTAATGCAATTAATGCAATCATAAAATTTTTCATTGCTTAATTTCTCCCATCGTTGAATCTGTCTGAACGACCTGACATTGCTGGTGCAGTGTTTGACGTATTAATCGGTTGATTTATACGTGACTGGCTCTGCTGTGATGGTCGTTGACCTGATGATTGATTTTGCATAATTTTATCTAATGGTAAGTACATCATGTTATTACCACCTTCTACATCAACCATGACTTTACTGGTATTAGCGTAAACGCTTTCCATCGTTGATAAGTACATACGTTGGCGAGTAACTTCTGGTGCCGCTGCATATTCAGGCAATAATTTATTAAATTTAGCAACTTCACCTTCTGCATCTAAAACAGTTTGCTGTTTATAAGCTAAAGCTTCTTGTTCCATACGTTTTACACGTCCACGTGCACGCGGTTCAATACCACGGGCGTATGCTTCAGCTTCACGTAAAAAACGTACTTCATCTTCTTGCGCTGAAATAGCATCATCAAATGCATCTTTCACTTCTTCAGGAGGACGAGCATCCTTGAAGTTAACATCAACAACAATTAAACCTAAATTATAAGGAGCAATTATTTTATCAAGCTCTTTCCATACATCTTGACGAACAGCCTCACGGCCACTGGTTAAAATGTCATCCATTTTCGCATGACCAACAACATAACGTAAGGCACTGTCTAATGACTGGCTTAAACTATCATCGGCATTTGTAACACTGAAAATATAATTGCGCGGGTCAACAACACGATATTGTATTTGCATTTCAACACGTACAACGTTTTCATCTTGCGTTAACATAAAGCCAGCTGCGGGTAAATCACGGGTAGTTTGAATATCAACAGGAATAATTCTTTCTGCAAATGTCCATTTCCAACGTAAACCTGGTTCAACTACTCCGGCATATTGCCCAAAACGTAAAACAAGCCCTTTTTCTGCTTCTTTGATGGTATAAAAGCCACTAAAAGCATACACAAGAATACCTACGATTAACGCGATAATAATTCCGACATTAGATGCGCCTTTCTTGCTACCACCATTTGATGATTTACCACCAAAAATTCCGCCGACTTTATTACCAATATCTTTTAATAAATCATCAAGATCTGGTGGTCCTTGGTTCTTTCCACCTTTATTTTTCCAGGGATCTTTATCATTATTCCCCGGTTCATTCCACGCCATGGTCTTCTCCACTAACTATAAATTTAAAATAAGTGTAAAACTGCTATTTACCAATTACGGTAATATATCAGCCTGTTAACGTTCAATAAAGCCTTCAATATCAGCTTTAGTGAGTTTAATTAATCTATCCCACTCCCTTGCTGGTAATTTAATTTTCAATAAACAATTACCATCTTCATCATAACTTTCATCGACAATAGAATTTAGTTGATAAAAAATACCGCGTAACTTACCCTCATTTGGTGGTAAGCATAGGTTGTGCTTAACTATTTTCTTCCCTAGCCGTTCAGCTAACGCTTGAAAAAGTAACGGAATACCAACACCACTTTGTGCCGATAGCCAAACCCTGATAGGTAAACCTGTATCATCTCTGTCGATTCGAGGTTGAATATTTTCTAAAGCATCTATTTTGTTACAAATTAATAATTGCGGTACATCACCGGCTTCAATCTCTTTTAATACAGTTTCAACTTGCTCAATATTTTCTGTTCGTCTATCGTCAGAAATATCAATTACATGCAGAAGTAATTCTGCTTCACGCGTTTCAGTCAATGTTGCTTTAAACGCAGCGACTAAATCATGAGGTAAATGACGAATGAAACCTACCGTGTCGGCTAAAATTGCACGCCCTACATCTTCAATTTCAATTTTTCTTAAAGTAGGGTCTAAGGTTGCAAATAATTGATCAGCTGCGTAAACATCTGCCTGTGTGATTTTGTTAAATAATGTAGATTTACCGGCATTGGTATAGCCCACTAATGAGATAGTAGGTATTTCTGCACGGGTTCTAGCTCTTCTTCCTTGTTGGCGTTGTTTTTCAACACGCTCTAAACGTTTACGAATATTGACCATACGCTCACGAAGCAAACGTCTGTCTGTTTCCAGTTGAGTTTCACCTGGGCCGCGTAAACCAATACCACCTTTTTGCCTTTCAAGGTGAGTCCAACCACGAATAAGGCGTGTACTCATGTGTCGTAACTGTGCAAGCTCAACTTGCATTTTACCTTCATGAGTTCGCGCTCGTTGTGCAAAAATGTCTAAGATCAGTGTCGTTCTGTCGACAACACGACACTCGCATAACGCTTCAATATTCTTTTCTTGAGATGGAGACAGTGCATGATTAAAAAGTACAATGTTGGCTTGGTGTAATTTTACCGCCTCTGCAACTTCTTCAGCTTTACCACTACCAACAAAAAATTTAATGTGGGGGGTATTACGTTTTCCAGTAATTATAGCAAGCGCATTGACGCCCGCAGAGCTTACAAGCATTTCAAATTCTTGTAAGTCTTCACGCGCATTTTCATCAGGAAAATCAAGGTGAACAAGAATAGCTTGTTCACCTGCTTTATAACGATCAAACAATTGAGTATTACCTATAGACTAAATAGCTAAACCAAAAAGTGCTTTTGGCAACTTAATATTTGGCACATAACCAAACTCAATGAAATCATTAATCCTGTTGTTCCTGATTGTAATCACCGGTTTGCGGTGTCGGCATCGTTGAAACTGCTCGAGAAGGAACAACAGTAGAAATGGCGTGTTTATAAACCATTTGGCTTACTGTATTTTTAAGTAAGATAACGAATTGATCAAATGACTCTACTTGTCCTTGTAGTTTAATGCCATTGACTAAATATATTGCTACAGGAATGCGATCACGTCGTAAAGCATTCAAAAATGGGTCTTGTAAAGATTGCCCCTTTGCCATTTCTTGGCTCCTTTGTTTTTGTTATTTTTAATAAAAGTGTATGTTAATTTTTCTACATAAAACTAGTTAGTTACTATGCAACTGTTTTGATTATACATCAAGGTTTAAAGTTTGCTTACTGCAGACAAAATTAGTTTTAAATTATTTTCATCTTCCATATGCAACCACTGCAAACTTGGCCAATTTCTAAGCCAGGTCAACTGTCGCTTCGCCAATTGACGTGTTGCACAAATACCCTTGAAAATCATCTCGTCATGATCGACTTCATTATTTAAATATTCCCACATTTGCCGATAACCAACACAGCGAATCGCAGGTAAATCTTCGTGTAAATCATCACGTTTCTTTAATTTAATGACTTCAGATTCAAAGTCTTGTTCTATCATCTGCTCGAATCTTAGTGCAATACGAGCATGTAAATCTTTGCGGTCTTTTGGTGAAATCGCAAATTGTAAAACATCACCGCCAAGTCGTTCGCCTTTTATTTGCGTTAACTCTGTCATGCTTTTACCTGTAATACGGTAAACTTCTAATGCTCGCATTACACGCTGAGGATCATTTTGATGTATACGTTCAGCAGAAACTGGGTCTACGTTTGCAAGTTGCTGATGTAAATGTTTCCAACCAAATTCATTGGCTTCATTCTCTATACCTTGACGAATTTCAGCATCAGCCGCCGGCAAAGGTGAAATCCCATCAATCAAGCTTTTAAAATACATCATAGTGCCGCCTACCAATAAAGGTATACGGTTGTTTGCTCGAATTTTATCAATCTCTACCAGGGCATCTCGACAAAAATCAGCCGCTGAATAACTTTCACTCGCATCAATTAAATTAATTAAGCGATGAGGATATTTAGCTAATTCTTCTGCTGTTGGTTTTGCTGTTCCTATATCCATATCGCGATAAACAAGCGCAGAATCAACACTGATAATGTCGCAAGGCAAGGCGTCATGTAATGCCATAGCTAACGCTGTTTTCCCTGAAGCTGTAGGTCCCATCAAACAAATTACTGGCGGCAGTTTACTTTGTTTGGTGTCATTCTCTTTTATTGATAAGGCTTCAGACATGGATTTATTTGGCATTCGTTAACGTTGTTATTGAAGATGTGAGGTCTACCACGACAGAATTCAAGCGTAGTTGCTGTTCAAATGCTGAATTAAATTGCTGTTGACTCAGGCTTAATAGGTTTTGAGCTTGTTTGTTATCATAGGAGTCGGCGGTTAACAAACTTGCAAATGCTTGTTGCCAATCACTATTTGTTAACTCATTGTTATCTTCAACGAGTAAAAGCGTTAGCAGTTTATTAAAGCTAAAGTTAACGTCTTTATTTCTCAACAATGCCGGGAATTGGCGAATTTGTATGCTGTTCTTAGTGACGACCGTTGCCACAATACCTATCTTTTTTAGGGCATCAGCGTGGTGTTCAACAAAAATCACTTGCGATTGATTTAACGTTATTTTAATTGGTAATAATAAAGGTTGGCTAACGAAGTCATGTTGCCATCGGTTTTTAACTTCAAGAAACTTAACCGCCTGTTCTAATTTATTTAATGCTAATAAACGCAATTCATTATGTAGATTAATTAACGCATATTGTTCTTCAACAACTTTTGTTAACACTAATCCTTCATTCGCATTAGCCACTAATAATGAATCAACCTTACTTTCATTAGTCGAATTTTCATTCATTGTCTTCTCATTATCAAACTGTTCACTTTCAGACAAAGGCGTCATTAATGTTTGATAAGCTTGTGCTGCATTTCTGCTCACTTGATTACTACTGTGCGTATAAGATGAGTGGCTACTCTGATGATCCTGACGACTGTGTTGATAGGTTTGCTCAGGAACATCGGCAACGTTGGTCAATGGTTTAATGTAATCACGGGTCGCTTGATGCCCGCTATCATGTTGCACCGCCGACTGGTTTTGCGAATAATTAACGGCGCTGACTTCAGGTTGAATCTTCGAAATGGCTGAAGGTTGATACGTTTGTTCAGGCAATAGGTCAGCATGTGCATTATCGTTTAACGCTTTATGGCATACCGAATAAATAAAATCATGAATATATCGCCCTTGATGAAAACGCACTTCATGTTTTGCTGGGTGTACATTGACATCAACTTCACGCACATCAAGCTCTAAGAACAACACAAAGGCAGGGTAAGTATTGGCTGGCAACATATCACTATAAGCTTGACGAATAGCATGATTAATTAACTTATCTCGCATCATGCGGCCATTGACATAACTAAAGCATAAATCATTTTGACTGCGGGCAAAACTTGGCAATCCTACCCAACCAGTAAATTGCAAGTCATCATGATTACAATCCACCTCAAGTGCATGGTCAATAAACTTTTGTCCACAAATTTGGGCAACACGTTTTCCATACAAGCTTTTATTATTAACCGATTTAAAGTGTTTAATTACTTTTTGGTTATGCGACAAAATAAAACTTACATCGAATCGAGCCAATGCAATACGTTTGATAACCTCTTCAATATGAGAAAACTCTGTTTTCTCGGTGCGGAGAAATTTTCGCCGAGCCGGTGTATTAAAAAACAAATCAACAACATCAATGGTCGTGCCATTAGGATGCGCGGCGGGTTGTAACGCCACCGCCATATCTCGCCCTTCAGCAATGGCTTGCCAAGCAGATTCTTGATCTGCAGGTTTCGAAGTCAGTGTTAAGCGAGCAACAGAGCTAATACTCGCGAGCGCTTCACCACGAAAGCCTAAACTGCAAATGCCTTCTAAGTCAGTCAAACTTTTTATTTTACTGGTAGCATGGCGACTTAGCGCCAAAGTGAGCTCATCTTTAACAATACCAGAGCCGTTATCGCTAATACGAATACGTTTAGCGCCACCCTTTTCAATGTCGATCTTAATTGTAGTGGCGCCTGCATCTAAACTATTTTCGACTAACTCTTTGACTACTGATGAAGGGCGTTCTACCACTTCACCCGCAGCAATTTGGTTAGCAAGACGAGCAGGAAGGATTTCTATAGTCATAAATTTTGATCGCTAACTAGGTAAAATGAAATTAATCGGCGCGGGGTATTGTCAATGTTTGACCGATGCGTACGATATTCGACTTTAAATTATTTGCTGTTTTTAATTGTCGTATTGAAATTTTATAGCGCTGTGCAACCACAGACAAAGACTCACCACGAGTAATTTTATGTTCTTTTACTTTGGTTGCAGCATACAAACTACCGTCAGGAGGATAACGCGTAAAAAAACGGTCTATAGCAATAAAAATAGCCTTTGCTAATTTTTGTTGATGTGAGGAACTATTAAGATTTTTTTCTTCTCTATGATTTGATATAAATCCCGTTTCAATCAGAACTGATGGAATATCTGATGACTTTAATACGGCTAAACTTAAACCTTCCGGCTTTTTCTTGTGCAGTTTAGTTACCTTTTTCATTTGCTTAATGACATGTTCAGCAAATTCATAACTACTGCCCATAGTATATTCTTTTTTCATATCGGCTAAAGTAATCGCTAAATTTTTGTCTTTAGTTTTCTTTATCGTTTCGCCGGCACCACCTAGTAACTCCGACTCTTTCTGCCTATTGGCAATCCAACGAGTAAATTCTGAGTTTGCACGTCGGGTGGATTGAACTAAAACTGAAGCACCACTCGGTTTTGAAGAGGTAAATGCGTCGGCATGAATAGATATTAATAAATCTGCTTTGTTCTTACGTGCAAGTTCAGGTTTGCGATTATGAGGTACATAATAATCCCCCGTTCGGATCATTACCGCTTTTAAACCTTGTTGACTATCAACTAACTTCGCCAACTTTTTCGCTATTTTTAAGGTAACTCTTTTTTCATAAGTACCCTTAGCACCGATAGAGCCAGGATCTTCACCACCGTGGCCTGCGACAATAGCAATTACGATATCGCGCTTGCTAGTTGTAATTGTATCAGCCACTTTGTTCGTCATTCTTTTGTCATGTAAATCGACAACTAAGCGATTACCATATTGACCAGCAGGGGCAAGAGGAAAAACGGTCAATGAATAATCATCGGCCAATTCCAATACTAAGCGCGTGGTTCCTTTTGACTTGGGATTACTGGTACGGATGCGCTTAATACGTTTGTCATTTTTAAGCAGGTTCTTGAATGACACTCGATTTTTACTGTTTTTAAAGTCTATAACTAAACGCTGAGGATTTTTTAAACTGAAAAACTTATAATCTGGTTTATTACTCAAATCAAAAACAACGCGAGTATTCTCAGGTGCAGGCCAAACACGAACGCCATCAATACTATTACCATACGCGGGGGAGAGGCTCCCAACGATTAATAAAATAGTTAATAACAACGCTCTAATATTCATTTACTGCTTTCCTTTCTCTTTATTCATAACTTACACTAGTTAAGTGCATTCAGCACTAATTCACCCAAAGCTGTTGTTGCTTGTAAATTAATCGTTCTTTGTTCATCACTATACGCTAAGTCTATACGCAAATCAGGTTCCTTAATCATACCGTGCCCCTTTTCTGGCCATTCTATAAAACAGCAACAGTTAGATGCAAAGTAATCTCTAATACCCATGTACTCTAATTCCTCAGGATCAGACAAGCGATATAAGTCAAAATGGTACACTAGCCAGTTATTTAATTCATAAGGTTCAACTAGGGTATAAGTTGGACTTTTCACGTGACCGACATGCCCCATACCTTGAACAAATCCTCTAGTTAGCGTGGTTTTTCCGGCGCCTAAATCGCCATATAAATAGACAACAATCCCCTGTTCAAGTTGATTTTTGACAATATCAGCCAATTTTTTACCTATGGCTATAGTTGCCGATTCATCGGCTAAAAAATAGTGTTTGTTTGTAAGTAATTCTTTCATCGATTGTTTCTAAATCTTCTTATTTATAAGTTGTTGGATAACGGGTAATAAGTCGCTAGCTAGCATACCAATTTTACCATGCTTTTGTGCAATAAAATCTGCGGCTTTACCATGAATATAAACGGCCAACGCGGTGAGGTTTGCATATTCTGTTCGCTGTTGCTGTTGGCTTATTCCTTTAACGACCTTTTTTTGGATGACCAATGAAGCAACAATACCCGATAAAACATCCCCCATACCGCCACTAGCCATGCCCGAATTCCCACTAGTATTTACCCAAACATGCTGACCATCACTGATTAAACTCCCTGCTCCTTTTAATAGACAAACACATTTATATTGCTCAGCAATTTTTTTCACTGCACTTAAACGATCATGCTCTATGTCAGCAACAGTACAATTTAATAATGCTGCCGCTTCTCCTGGATGTGGCGTTAATATCCATTTATTATGCTTGAAGGTGTCGTTCAATAAACCTTGATAATAATCTTGGGCCAATAGTCTCAAGCCATCAGCGTCAATCACACTGGTTTTATCTTGCGCTAAAGCTAGGTCAAACAATGCCTTGCCCCACTTGTTCTGCCCTAACCCTGGGCCAAGTATATAAGCTTTTGCCTTGGTAAAAGCGGGATGATGCATTAATTGATCTGCGCAACTTGGTGCTAACATTAATTCTGGTCGGCCATTGAATACAAGCGCTTGATTACTTTGATGACAACAAACACTCACCAATGCTGCACCACTGCGTAATGCCCCTTCTGCTGATAACCGAATTGCTCCCGCAAGCCCCTTTTCTCCCCCGATTGCCATTACTAAGCCAACATTTCCTTTATGACTGTTCGGCGAACGTTTTGGCAGTTCAGTTAATATTGATGCCCCCAACACTGAAATATCACTTTTCACTTGTGCAGAGAAGCTTTGCCCGAGTGAAAGATCATCAAGATATAATTTACCTGTATAGTTAACAGCCTGTCCGGTGATTAAACCACTTTTAAGGGCAATAAAAGTGACAGTACTATTAGCAATAACGGCGCAATTATCCACATAACCTGTGGTAGCACATAATCCTGATGGAACATCAACACTTATCACTTTTGCACAATGTTGATTAATTGCCCCAACCAATAGTGCTATGCTTGGTGACAAACGTCCTTTGAAACCAATACCAAAAATTGCATCAACGATTAATGCCCCTTTAAAGTTTTCAACTGTTTCAACATTACTGCTTTGTTGGTTAAACAAAACCAGAGCATGTTCAGCCTTATTTATTTTTATATAATTTTGATACGCCCTTAAAGCATCATCGACTAGTTGTTCAGTAGGTACCGTTAATAACACCGTCACTTGGTAACCTGCTTGTGAAGCTAAACCAGCAACAATAAAACCATCACCGCCATTATTTCCATTACCACAGATAACTAGAATATCTTGCTTTGTAGTACCCTGTACTTCTAAGTTGGGCTTAAACAAATAGGCTTGTTGAATGTGTTGAAAGGTGGCTTCGCCGGCACTTTTCATTAATGAATACATGTTTATCTTTTGATTACGGGCAACTTTTTCTTCATTGTTCAACACTTGCTTCGCGGAAAAGGCCGCTTGTGGTAAACTTGCTGCTAACAGTTTTGTATTCATTATTTCCACCTAATTTTCCTGCGACCACTATCTAACTATGACAACATCTACGATCAACTATCAAGAGTTAGCCGAAAAAATCAAGCTTTGGGGTCAAGAATTAGGGTTTTCCCAAGTTGGATTTAGTGATATCGACTTAACTAGTCATGAAAAAGCGTTAACGCAGTGGTTAGAAAATAACTACCATGGTGAAATGGATTACATGGAAAAGCACGGTTTAATGCGAGCTCGAGCTCAAGAACTTGTTGAAGGTACAACGCGTGTGATCAGCGTACGTATGGATTATTTACCTACCGATGCAAAATTTGCTCGAACACTTAAACAGAAAGATCATGCCTATATTAGCCGCTATGCCTTGGGTCGTGATTATCATAAATTAATTCGTAAACGGCTCAAGCAACTCGGTGATAAAATCAGTGAATACTGTGAAACCTTTCACTTTCGCCCCTTTGTCGACTCAGCGCCGATTTTAGAGAGACCTTTAGCAGAAAAGGCTGGGTTAGGCTGGGTTGGAAAACATTCGTTATTGATCAATAAAAGCGCCGGTTCATGGTTTTTTTTGGGCGAGCTTTTGGTCGATATTCCGTTGCCGACAAATGAAAAAACATCGAATGAATGTGGCAGCTGCGTATCTTGTATTAAGATTTGCCCTACACAAGCGATAGTTGCTCCCTATGTCGTTGATGCCCGTCGATGTATTTCTTATTTAACCATCGAATTACGTGATGCGATCCCCGAAGAGTTTCGACCATTAATAGGCAATAGAATATATGGCTGTGATGATTGTCAGTTAATTTGTCCATGGAATAAATTTGCAAACTTGAGTCATGAAGACGACTTTTCACCACGTCAAAATTTAGATAACGTTGAATTGCTGACTTTATTTAACTGGGATGAAAAAACCTTCCTCAGTAAAACAGAGGGTTCTCCCATTCGCCGTATTGGTTTTCATAGCTGGCAACGTAACATTGCCGTTGCCATCGGAAATGCTCCATACCTTGAAGAAAACACTCAAGCGTTACAACGTAATTTAGCAAGCGCTGAACCTATGGTTGCAGAACACATTGAATGGGCACTCGTTGAACAAGACCAAAAACGGCGAGCTATAGAAGAACAAAATAGCCTGCAAGTTAAAAACCAAAGGTTAACCGCACGCTTAATTCGTAGTGTTGAAAAAGGTTTACCAAGAGATGCATAAAGTTAAGTGCTAAATGGCCTCTGCTTCCTGCCAAGTTATTTTGAGTTTTTCTATAGCCTCTAAGCCACTTCCTTTTATTTTTGAGGACTTCAGCACTTCTATAGCATCTTCCCCCAATTTTTCATGATGCTCATCAAATTCATCACTTTGTTTTATCGCGATCAATATCTTTAGCAATCGTATGGTCAGTTTAACATTATAAGGCGTTAACCGTAGTGCTTGTTGAATAGTATCAAGTGCTGGTTGCAATCGATTTTTTTCGAAATGTTCAATAGCCATATCGTTCAATTGCTTCGGCGAGAAGTTAATTTCAGCACGCTCAATACTTTCTTGTTCGACATACTTATTAATGACCTGACTAGTCAGAGAGTCACCTGAAATTTGATTACTAATTAAATTCAACATTTTCATTGTCTCTTCACGCATACCGAGTTCATGAAAGACTTTGACTTTATCGAGATTATCTTCAATTTGCGTTGATGATTTCAAATCCACATGATTTTCAATAAGCTTTAGGGCTTTGCCCTTTTGTTCACGAACGATATATAAACGAGCCTTAATCACTAATAACTGTTGCTTGAATTCGTTTGCATCATTGAAGTCACTTTCAAGTTGTTTAATATACTTGTCGGTTTGCTTTAGTACTTTTTCAGAACGTTCGTCAGCAATAGCGCAGGCAAAATCAATGCCCGAACGAATTACATTTAAAACTAAGTCAGGAGAGTCATGTATAGAATTTTTAGCTTGCTGAGCAATATTTCGAGTCGCTTTATATTGCCCTTCGTGATCATGATTGAGTCGCGCTAGATCCCATGACTTCTTATTACGCTCGATATTTCTTGGTGACAATGCTGTCGCTTTTTTAATTTCACCGTAAGCTCGTTCATATTCCTCATGCTCTATATAGTATTGAGCGAGCATGTCGTGGGCACCAAATCTTGTAGCTGGCTTTTTCGTCAGCTTTTCAATTAGCTCATTAATTTCGTCAATACGTCCTTGCTTTAGCAAAGCCCTTACATAGCCTAAATATACCCAAGCGTATGTATAGGTTTTCAACAAATCCTGAAAGAAAGCTTCTGCTGTTTCAAACTCCAACAGACTCAAATAAGCTTCTCCTTTCATTCGCAATATATTTGGGTGGAACTTCTGTAAATTCTCATTAACTAAATGACGGTCAGCAAAATAGATTACATTCGAAAAACTTTTAGTGTCTATTGCTCGATACATGTTGAATAATTGCTTCTTTGTTTGCAAAGTATGTATCAAGCGTTTTTGAACTTGCTTTGGTGCAAGGGGTTTTACCCAAAAATCGTCGGGTTGCAATTCTACAATAGAGTTAACAAGCGTTTCATTGGTTTCTGTACTAAGAAAAATCAGTACCGTCGTTTTATTAACATGGCCTCTGAACTTTAATTCTTCGAGTAAATGAAAACCATCTTTGTCACTATTGACATTGAATGAACAAATAACAATATGATAACGCGTTAATTCGCATAATCTTAAACCATAATAAGCATTTTCAGCACATTTAACGTGCTTAATGCCAATATCATATAAACCTCGCTTTAAAGTATCATGCACTAAGCGATTGTCGTCTATGATAAGAACGGTAAGTTGAGAAAAGTCATCCAATTCATTTTTGTCAGTAATTTCCATTTATCCTTTACCTTCAGATAGTTTTTCTTGCTCAGCGGTTCGCCTTTGTTCACAGACGGATATAACCGCTTTTTTCTCGTTATTTTTATAGCTTGTCCATGCCAAAATTTCATCAATATGCCGAAAACAGCCCATGCAAACATCAACAGTATTTAAACAACAATTTCTCACACATGGGCTAGCAACTACCATTGTTTCTTCATGATCAAAACTCATCACTATATCGCCTCAGAAAACTGACTCAACAGTCGTTGCTGATGACATAATTCGTCAAACAAAACGACAACATCTTGATGTTCAACCACTTCAACTTGATTAAGACTTAATAATAACTCCTGACAAACATCAGTAAAGTTTTGAGCAGCCAAAATTGTACTCGTTTTAATTAGAACATTTGCTAAGTTTACACTCTGTTGATAATTTTGCGCTTTAACTGCTGCTGACAATTTACTCATGGTTTGGTCGATTTCACTAATGTAATCATCAAGCATCACTATTGCTAATTCTGCAGAGCCTTGATTTTGTGCATATAGTGCTAGGTTAAAGGCTTCTGATTGATCCGTTGGCGTCGTATGCACTAAGTTTAATGTTGATAATATATCATCAAGTTTCTCAGATGTTTTTAGCACTTGTGTATTAATATTTTCGGGGTTTTGAACTGCATTAGTTGATACTGTTAACTTGTCAATTGAAACCACTTTAGTGGGCTTAGCTTTTAACCAAGGTTGTAATAATACCACTAAACTTTCAATATCATTCAAAGCTGGCATTATAGAGACAGTCCAATTTTCTACCGCCTTTAGAACATTATCTCTTGGAAAACTGCTTTGATTGAAGGTAAAAATGTCACGACGCACATCTTTCCCTGCAGCCACTTCAATAAAGGGTGATTGTTCAAACTCGGTAAACAATAATAAATAACGCCCAGAACTCCAAAATTTCAACAAGGCGTTAGGCTGACAAACGATCTTCACCTGTAAGCCTAACCAGTGCAAAATACGTAATAACGTTAGATGTTTCGATGGATCTTCCACCGCAAAAAGGACTTCAACTTGTGTCGCTAAATACTGGTGTTCAGTAAACATACTGGCAGTAAATGTAATGTTAGTCGTTTCATCGGTAGTTAATAAATTATGTATACTTTGCTGCAGTGATGATATTTTCAGCGGATTTGCGGCTTGGTCAAATAAACCATAGCGTTCTAAATGAGCATTAAAATAGGGTTGCAATACTAGTAGTTTTGGCTGAATGCTTTCTGATAAAGTTTCAATATGCTGTTGAAGCTTATCAAGCGACTTAACATAAAAATCGCTACCTAAAATAACCATGTCGACGCTTTGAGTCATAAGTTTATGCGCGTTAAGTGCTTCAACAAGTAACTCAGGTGCCACGAAACTTTCGAATAAACCGTTAGCTCCAGAAATGGATTTTTGGACTGTAGAACGAATATTATTGTCGTCAGTAAGTAATAAAATATTCGCTTTTTGGAAATCTATTTCAGTTGAAGTTATTCCTTGGTCCACATCCGCAAATGCAATAGGTAAGGTAAATGAGAACTGATAACCGTTTTCTTGTAATTGCACATTTTTATCAGCGACGTTTAAAGAGTCTAATAGTAAGCACAAATAATTAACGATATCGCCTGAATTTAATTTAGCGGAAACAGGACGGACAACCTGCAATATACGCTCTATTTCCTCGGGAATTTTTGCTATTTTTTTACTTGTCGCCACAGAAAAGTCAAAACGAATTATTTGCTGACCTTCATTTTTATCTACTACAGTGCTAGTAATTTGCAAGTTGGCTTTAAATAAATCGGTTAGCAGTAGTCGACATACGCCATTTAAGAGTTGATGAAATATACTGATGTCTAATTTTGCCTGCGTTAGCAATTGACCGTCTTGTTGATAATAAATTCTATTACGCTGAGAATGTGCATCGGTAATAATATTAAGTAGTGCTGTGTCTATTTCGTTGTGTAAATCAATGTCACTCAATGTCATTGTTTGTTCGTTAGACAAAAATTCACTGTGAACTTTACTTTGCCGACACCAATCAAAAATACGCGACAATTGTCGATACACTTGCAGGGAGGTTACACCTGTTCCTATAGAAGCACTTTGGCTTTGTAACATAGTGCGTACCACCATATTGCTTAACTTTTCATTATTAGCACTCTCTTGAGATTGATGTTGTAGGTTCTGCTCGGAACCAGACAATTCTAGTTGTTCAATGCATGTTGTAAGTTTTTTAATTTCATCCTTATGCAGCTGAATGTCATTTTTAATTGTTTCTTGCTCTGCAAGTTGCTGCTGATATTCTTTTTCGCTGTGCTCAGGTTTAATAATAACATTGAGTGCTTTTTCAACTTGCTTTGCTATTTCAATATTTTCCGCAGAATTTAGCTGAGCTAATGGAAGTTTTTCATCATTACTTTTAGTCATTCCTTCTATAAACACCGTCAAGATTTCTACGCTTTCTAGACCATAATCTTTTATTTTTTTCTTCGTTTTAAAGATTATGTTTAACAAAAGAAGAAATAACAGCGCTATAAACCCCAGAGCGATCAGTTGTAGATGTTGATTATTAAGGGCGATTTTTTGTTGATTGAATAGGTTTTTTATTTCAACAGGTACCCAATCAATTAGAAATAATTGTTTATTGACTAAGGTAGGCATTGTCGATGAGGGCCTTAGAACTAACTGCTGTAATTTTTGTTGCTGCTGTCTTATAAATTCAACGTATAAACGTGTTAATCGTAAATGACTTCGCCACTTTGCTACTGAATTTTGCTGTGAGAATAATAGCTGCTCTAAAGTCACTATTTGTGCTGCTAATAACGATGCACCTTTAGCTTTTTCACCCTCTTCAAGTAGATAGTCAGCTAACACTTGTTTTAGCTCGGCGCTAACATCGTCAAATTCAACAATTGAATACTGTAAATTTAATTGCTGAAAGGCTAATAAGCCCCGGATAACTGTTTGTTGCAATAGTTTTAAGTTGCTCAGCTCAGTGATTAAAGTCGCATATGCTTTAACACGAGTAGCAGTAACTTTATCAGTAAATCTGTCTGAATTTATTTGTTGCAACAATAATGTTTTTTGTCGCTGTTTATCTTTTATATCAATCGTTAACTGATCATTAATTAACTGCAACTGAATAATAGTATGTTGCTGTAATTGGTTATTTCTATCATGCTTTTTATCGAGTTTACCAATAATGCCAGCAAATTCTTTATGCCCAACAAACATTAAATCAAGCTGTGATTTATTGTTGTTCATCAACAACGATATTTCGTTAATTTGCTGGTGAGCGAGTTCGTAGTCATCAGCTAAATTATTAGCATGAGTACGTTGAGTTAAATTTTCTAACGCTAAATATGTTGATAGAATTTTTTGGTGGCGTTTATTTTCTTTCGTTAATAACGGCAGCTCTTGCCCTGCTAATAAGGTAACTTGATTATTACGCAGCACTAAAAGTGAGGTGATGCTAATAAACAGAAAAAATACTAAGAAAACAATTCGAAAAAAACTTCCTGATAATTGCTGAAAAAAGTAGCGAGAAGCGTCCATATTGATCAATACCTTCAACGGTAAATTTGGGTAAAAATACAGTGTAAGGAATTGTCACTAAGAATCAACGGTTTTTAGGGGGGATATACCGGTAATCATTCAAACTGCTTGTTTTTATAAAGCTAAAATTCAAAGATTTCCAATGGTCACGGGTATATGTACTTAACTTTCATTAATAATTACTTTCTTTTAGTTACCCATGCCCATTCCATTTCACAGACAATAGGTTGTTGGTCTGATTCATCCGTTATTTCTACATTCACCATTAAACAGCCTTTCTCTGAGTTTTCTATTAACTGAACATCAGATTCAGATATTTTTGCTATCGCGGTTAAGTTTCCTTGCATTCGTCTTTGATAATGAATAGTCATGCTTTTCAACAGAGGTACGCAGCTATCAGGCACATTCATACCAAAAACAATTCCAGTTGCCGATTCCGCCAACAGAGCCGCGGCAATAGCGTGAATGCCTCCAATATGATTTTGTACTTTCTTTTTATTTTCAAGTGTCAACACGGTTTGCGTATGAGAAACAGAGACTAATTTAATTGAAGCGGTTCCGGCAAATTTCACCTTCGAGCAAAAGATTTTAGTTAATAAGAAAGAGCGTATGCCGGATGGGGCTTTGTTGACTTTACTGATAATTTTTCGGAATTTGTTCGCCATAACAGACCTACACATAGTTAATTTAAAAACAGTGTCGCGCAAACTGGTCAGACCTGCAAGTTTTTTATGTAGCCGCAAGTTTGGCTAAAAGATAATTAAGTAAAAAAACAAAAAAAGCGCCAATGGCGCTTTAATAAATAACAACTTAGTACTTTACAGTTTAAAGAAGTGCTCTTGGTATACTTTCATTTCAGCAATCGACTCTAAAATATCGTCAAGGGCTAAATGGGCACCGGTTTTTACGACTTTATCTAAAACTTCTGGCTTCCAACGGCGAGCCAATTCTTTAACGGTACTGACATCTATATTACGGTAATGAAAATATTCTTCAAAATCAGGCATGTATTTATTTATAAAACGTCTGTCTTGTCCAATGCTATTACCACACATCGGCGACTTCCCTTTCGGGACGTATTGCTCAATAAACTTCAATGTAGCTGCGTTAGCATCAGCTAGCGAACTGACACTTTCGCGACAACGCTGAGTTAAACCAGATTTTCCGTGATGCTCGATACACCACTCATTCATGTTATCGAGTACTTCATCACTTTGATGTATGGCAAAGACCGGTCCTTGGGCTAAAATATTTAACTGGCTGTCGGTGACTATGCTGGCAATTTCTAGAATCACATCAACATCAGGCTCTAAGCCAGTCATCTCCAAATCTAACCAAATTAAATTTGTATCGCTACATGTCATACCGTTTCCTTAATATTGCCAACTGTTTTACTTACTGTTACAAGTATATTAGATGAATTGTGATTTAGTCAGTATAATACGTGACAATTAACTGTGATTAAAACTTTTTGTCGCATAAGCTTTTTCAAACAAGAGTGAAATATACATAATTAACATGATAAAACTGCATGTCTAAGATAAAAAAACTGACTAAGGGTCAGACAAGACGCATAAAAGATAACCAAGCCAAAAAGCTGCGTAATAAACCAGAACAAGTGCAATGGCAAGATACCGAACTGGGTGAACCTGAAAACGGCACCATACTCAGTCGTTTTGGCCAACATGCTGATGTTGAAGCTGAAAATGGTGATTGTATACGTTGTAATATTCGCCGCGGTGTTAAGTCTTTAGTTTGTGGTGACAAGGTACTCTGGCGTAGAGGTAAAGAAACTCAACATAGCATTTCAGGTGTTATTGAAGCCGTACATGAGCGAACGTCAGTATTGAGTCGTCCGGATGTTTATGACGGCGTTAAACCCATTGCTGCGAATATTTCTCAGATACTAATTGTGTCTTCTGTATTGCCTGCATTCAATCCTGACATTATCGACAGATATTTAGTCGCAGCAGAGCAAACAGGTATTACGCCAGTTATTTTACTCAATAAAACCGACTTACTTGATGACGCAACAAAAGCAGAAATTGAACAACATCTCGATATATATCGTGATATTGGTTATCAAGTTATCTATGTAAGCAATGAATCTAAAAACGGTATTGAAGAGCTAAAAACACAACTTAGTGAGCATACTAGTGTTTTTGTCGGTCAGTCTGGTGTTGGTAAGTCAACACTCACTAACACGTTAATGCCTGAATTAGGGTTGATGACAAAAGTAGTTTCGGAAAATTCAGGCTTAGGTCAACACACAACAACTGTCGCACGATTATATCATTTCAAACAAGGTGGCGACTTAATTGACTCACCTGGTATTCGAGAATTTGGCTTGTGGCATTTAACCCCCGCAGAAGTCTACGGAGGTTTTATTGAATTTGAGGATTACTTAGGTGATTGTCGATTCAGAGATTGTAAGCACCAAAATGATCCCGGTTGTGCTTTAATTGCTGCTGGCGAATCATTGAAAATACATCCAAAACGTTTAGCGAGTTTTCAACGAATTTTAGCCAGTTTAGGCGACAATAAATTAACTTCACGTTTTAACGACTAATTAATATTGAATAACAAAAAGGAAACTTAAGTGCTTTTAAATAAATTGAAAATTACCCTGCAATACATCATGCCTAAACATATCATCTCTCGTTTGGCGGGGAAGTTTGCCGCAGCAGAATGCGGTGCTATCACAACAAAAGCGATTGAAGCATTCATCAAAAAGTACGACATTAATATGTCTGAGGCTAAACTTAAAAATGCTGAAGATTATAAAACCTTTAATGACTTTTTTACCCGTGAACTTAACGATGGTGCCCGCATAATTGATGGCGATGAAAGTACCCTTTGTTACCCTGTAGACGGTGCAATTAGTCAACAAGGTGATATTGATGACGGTCGTTTAATTCAAGCTAAAGGCTTCGACTATTCACTGGAAACATTGCTAGGTGGTTCATACAACACAGCAAAACCATTTCAGGGTGGTAAATTTTCCTGTATTTATTTGGCCCCTAAAGATTATCACCGCATTCATATGCCAATGGACGCAACTTTACGTGAAATGATTTTTGTGCCCGGTGATTTATTTTCTGTTAATCCATTAACCGCTAATAACGTACCTAATTTATTTTCTCGTAACGAACGCGTAGTTGCCATTTTCGATACGAAATCAGGCCCTATGGCAATGGTACTTGTGGGAGCAACCATTGTTGCCAGCATAGAAACAACTTGGGCTGGCACAATTACATCATCAAGAAAGAAAGGTATTTTCAGAGAAAGCTATCCTGCGGATGGTGCTGATGCGATCATTTTTGAAAAAGGTGATGAAATGGGACGTTTCAAACTTGGCTCGACTGTCGTCTCTGTCTTTGCGCCTAACATGGTTGAATTTAATATCCATGCTGAATCAGGCACAGTGACCCGTTTAGGTGAGCATTATGCTGATCTTATTAGCACAACTAGTGTTGACGAAAGCAGCGTTGACGACGTGAGTGTTGACGAAGCTATTGTTGACGAAAACAGTGTTAATGCGGAATCTGCTGATGCAGACAATACCGAAAATACCGACACTGACAATGTGAACGCCGACAAATAATGAAAGTCTTTGCTCATCGAGGTGCTAGTGGCGAGTTTCCTGAAAACACGCTATTAGCATTTGAACAAGCAATAAAACAACAAAGCGACGGTATTGAGCTCGATGCTCAGTACCATCAATCATCGGGAAAATTTATTTTATTGCATGACTCATATGTGAAAAATAATGAAGGTGTTGAGTATCATTTTAATGATTTACCGTTAAATGAACTATTAGCTATCACCAATGAAAACCAAGCAATCACAACACTTGAACAAGCATTGGCTATTATTAACGGTCAATGTTTGGTTAACATTGAACTTAAAGCAACGAGAAGTGATCAAACACTGATAAAAACTATTGTTGGAGAATTGAAACAACTGCTAAGTGAATTCATTCAACGCAAGCAGTTCACTTATACTCAATTTATTATATCCTCTTTTGACCATCCTATATTGTTGAATATTAAGCAGGAAATACCTCAGGTGAACACTGCTGCACTTATTGCCCACTCTCCATTAACCTTTGATGAGCTTGAGCAAACATTGCAAGTAAAATCTGTTAACCCTGCAATTAATTGTTTAAATCAACGTTTAGTTAATAATGCTCATCAGTCTGGATTGGCTGTCTGGGTTTATACCGTCGATAGAAAACAAGATATAATACAATGTATTCAATACGGCGTTGATGCTATTTTTACTAACTATCCTGCTCGTACTAAGTTATTCATCGAAGAAAGCATAAATATAAAAATTTAAAGCCAAATATTAACAACAACTTACCTTGCAATATTAACATACGCAAGAAAAGTTGTTGCTCATTTAATCAACACAAGATACGATTGCATTCGTATATAACTTATAATTATTCACCGTATTAAGGAATTTCAATGGCTCGAGATAACACTAGTATCAAGCCTACAGAAGCAGAGTTAACTTTGCTTAATATTCTCTGGAAAGTTGGTCCAGCGACCGTTCGTCAAGTACACGATGTAGTAAGCAAAACTCAAAAAACGGGTTACACTACAGTTTTGAAGATTTTACAAATAATGCACGAGAAAACATTAGTTATTCGTGATGAAAGTAACCGTGCTCATGTTTATGCGCCATCTAATAGTGAAACATTTACTCAATCGTCGCTATTAAAAGATTTAGCTTCAAAAGCTTTTGGTGGTTCAACTTCTAAACTGGTAATGCGTGCGTTAGATGAATCAACAAGCAAAGAAGAAATTGCCGATATTCGTCAATTATTAAACGAACTAGAAAAGTAGTAAGATAAGTTTTTTTGTAACCGACTTTTAAATAGCACTTAAACACGGAAGACAAATGACGGATAACTTAATAAGTAGTCCATTTTTATACAATTTATCGTTAACTCTTATCCATTTTATTTGGCAAGGGGTTTTCATTGCGCTTGCGCTAAAATTGGTATTAACATTTACTTCTTATAAGAAACCACAATGGCGTTATGCATTTGCGTCACTGGCGATGCTTGCTAATTTATTACTACCTTTACTTACCTTCTTTATTATTTATCAACCTGATCTTCAACAATTTAGCCCGTTGCTCAATAACAGTATACTGTTAGATGATGTTATTAGTAATGACGCTAAGAATTCCTCAATTTGGTATGCAAATATTGTTGAATTCTTGCCTTACCTGTCGTTAGTTTGGATCGCAATTACCTTTGCTTTAGCCGTTAAACTATTCATTGAATTGTATAATGTTAACCAACTTCCGAAAACCGGTGTTTCACCGGCAGCACCGGCACTTGAAGCTCACTTTCATCAACTGGTTAAACAAGTTAACTTAAAATGCTCACCTCGTATTCTTATTTCTCTTAAGAACGATGTGCCAATGGCCATTGGTTGGTTAAAACCAGTAGTTCTTATTCCGGTAAGTATGCTTTCCGGTTTAACGCCAGCACAGCTTGATATGCTAATTCTGCATGAACTTGCTCATATTCGTCGTCATGATTATTTAGTGAATTTCATTCAAACCTTGGTGGAAATATTTTTGTTTTTCCATCCAAGTGTTCGTTGGGTTTCTAAACAAATGCGTAATGAACGTGAATATTGCAGTGATGATATTGCGGTTCAGCATTGTGGTAATCCTGTTGCCTATGCACATACCTTGGCAGATACTGCTTCGTTATGTGCAAAGCATCGTAATCATTCGATTCCTGCCATGGCAATGGCGGCATCTGGTGGTGATTTAAAGCAACGTGTTGTTCGTTTAATTGACCAAAACCAGCATTGTTCTACCGATAACAATTCAGGTAGGTGGTTAGCTTCTGTCGCAATTATACTTTCAATTGTTGTCGTTGGCAGCAATAAATATATTCAACTTCCTACGTTAGATTTAAGCTCAGGTACTATATCTTTATATCGTAGTGGCGATGAAAGCTTCAAAATTAACACCAGCAGCAATAATATAGAGAAAGCACTTCCCTCTTTTGCGCAACAATTATTGCACCAGAAGAATACAAATATCCCGTTAGCAAACAAGTTGCCTGAAAACGACTTATTTTCTCTCGCACAAGCCATTTCTAAAAATAATGGCAAGGGTACATCTGCAAAAGAGCAAACCACTTCAAAAAATTACGCTCAAAATGTCGACCTTTCGAATAGCAACACTCGTCAATTTACCCCTGACGAAAAGAATAATATAAATATTTCAGCGAAAGTAATAGAGCAAAATATATTACCCGCTAAGAAGTCAGTTATTCAGCCAGTAGCTAAATTCAGTGATAGAATCACAGATAAGTTCACTGACAATGTTTCCATCAAAAGCAATAACATAGAGCTTTCGATTAACCAACAAATAACTGAACAATCATTACCTGAATTACCATCAATCAAAAGAAATCACGCTAATAAATCAATCTCTGAATTGGCTTTTGAACGTACAGACTCATCAAGAAATAACGCGCTATTAAATAACCCATATGCACAGCAAGTTGCAACATTAACCAAAGAGCCTGCAACGATAAATACTCAATTAAAAATACCAACAAATACTCGTTTAAATAATATTGAACAAGTCTTATCTGCGCCTGTAGCATCTGTAAATAACTTCATGCCTGTTCATTATTCTGCACAACTGCTTAATGCCGTTTACCCTAAATACCCTACCAACGCAAAACGAAGAGGTATTGAAACAGATGTAGAAGTTACTTTTACCATAGATGTAAACGGTTATGTTCGTGACATTCAATATAGTAGTAAAGGGAAAGTAAGTTATTTCCGTAGTACGATTCGTAGCGCATTAGCAAAATGGCGTTTCACACCAGCTCGTTATAATGATCAGCCGATAGAAAGCACCATGTCTAAAATTTTCTCTTTCAGTATTGCTAAATAACACAGCTAGCACTACTTTGAACGATGTAACCTTCTTTCATTAAAACCTTTGTGAGACTGCATTTTTTCTTTTTGTTCTTCCGTCAGTAACTTTATAAAACTATGTTTAGTTTTTACTTTAATTAACGCCATTTGCGCGAAACTATCTTGGTACTGACTGTGCAAATCAAGAAAAGCTTGCTCATTAAAGCTATCTTCGGCAATCAGAACTTTCCGTTGCTGATGGAAACCCTGTAGACTTTCCTTCAACGCTATGCGACTTTCCTTAGCCTGCACATGAATAGCCTTTGCTTCTTTACGTTGTTCATCTGTAAGTTCTAGGTACCTAGCCATTTTTTTAAATTTGCGTTTCATAAAACGTTCAGTTTTGTGAGTTTGCTGAGCAGCACCTTTTTTTTGGTTTTGATCATGACCGACACCATTATTAATAGCGAAAGCTGAAGCGCTTGATAATGACATGACTAATACTGCACTGGTTAAGCATAACGATAATTTGTTTCTCATTGGGTAATCCTTTTGTTGAATAATTAATAGTAATTGAATTAATGAAATCACCACCTTGAGAGTTCATCATTTCAATGGATATAACTATAAACGTTGCAATGCAAAGAAACGCAAGCCTATGTAAAGTTTCTGTAAAGGTATTAACAAAGTAAGTTTTCTATTCTGAGATGCGTTAATATTATGCCATTGGTCATCTGATACACCTGATTTTTAGCATGACTGATATCCACAAGGATGCAGATAGTATTTAAACCGATAAAAAGCGCAGTTTGATTTATTGATTACAGGTACATAATCAGCCAACAACGCTGAATAAGCAGAATGATGAATAATTATGAGTAAACAAAAGATACTGATCATTGATGACGATAAAGAGCTCACCGAATTATTAACGGAGTACTTATCATATGAAGGTTTTGAATTAGAGGCCTGCCATGATGGGGTAACTGGTTTGTCGCGCGCATACGACGACTCTTTTTCTTTAATTTTACTCGATGTAATGATGCCAAAACTCAATGGTTTTGAAGTGTTAAAAGCATTGGGAGGACAGCATAAAACGCCCATTTTAATGCTAACAGCAAAGGGTGATAACGACGATAGAGTATTAGGATTAGAGCTTGGCGCAGATGATTATTTAGCAAAACCTTTTCAGCATCGCGAATTACTTGCCCGGATCAATGCCATTCTCAGGCGTATTAAAATTGTAAAGTCTAATGAAAACACGGTTAATCATCAGGAAATAAATGATGTAAGGTTAGATCACGCAACTCGACAAGTCTTCTGCCATCAACAGCTAGTTGAATTAACAGGCACCGAATTTCAAATATTAGATTTATTGATGGAACATGCCAGCAAAATAGTCAGTAAAAATGAAATATCGGAACAAGTTTTAAAACGAAAGCTCAGCGCATTTGATCGCAGTATCGACATGCATATTAGCAACATTCGCCGAAAGCTCCTCGAATTCTCCCCTAGTGATAAACTGAAAACGATCCGTGGAGCAGGTTATATATTCTTGGCGGGAGAAAGCCAAGGAGAGAATAAGTAATGATGAGTAAAATTAGCCATTCATTCTCTTCAATTGGTTTCAAAATATTTTTGTGGTTTTGGCTTTTCGCATTAAGTTCGATTATTGCCACTCGTTTTATCTCTGCACAGCTTTCACAGAACAGTGTCGTTTTACCTGCACACCAGAATGACAAACAAAAATTGGATCGTATAGCTCGTCGAGTGGAAAGAAATAAAACAACAACCACTGAACTTTTTCAATATCGTCGAAAAATGTCTCACGAAGCCTTTATTATAAAAGACCTGCAAAATGGTAAAATTACGGCTGATAAAAAAAGATTTTTAAGGGACTTAGTCAGCTACTTAGACAAAAACAGTTTTTCCGCAATCACCAGCATTCAATTTCCTCAAGCCCGTATCACTGGCCCTGTGATGATCACCTTGGATGATAAACCTGTACAGCTTTATTTGGCTGTCAGAGGTAAATCTCGCCACTTTGACTCTTTTATAATGCAATTACCCTATTGGCTAAAATTAGCCATCCCAATAACCGTTAGTGCGTTATTAGCATGGCTGTTAGCAAGAACACTCATAAAGCCCATCTTAGCGATAAGACGGGCCGCAACAGATATTGGTAACGGACAGCTCGATGCCCGTATAGACAATGCCAATAGTCGTAAAGATGAACTTGGCTCTCTCGCCCGAAGTTTTAATACCATGGCTGATAAATTGTCACAAAACCTAACGGCTAACCAGCGATTGTTGGCTGATGTTTCTCATGAATTACGCTCACCGATGACTCGCCTACAACTTGCTGTTGGTTTAGCTCAACAATCTATTAATAATCCAGAACTTCAAGAAAAGCACCTTGCTCGCTGTGAGTTAGAAGTCACGCGATTAGACAATATGATCAGTGATGTGTTATCGCTTTCTCGATTAGAAAATACCTTTCAAAAAGTTAATCTACAAACCGTTTCTCTCGATGCACTATTAGCTGATATTTGCCAAGATTGTCAGTATCTTGCTGACGAAAAACAAATGATAATTACCATGCATAACTTTTTTTCGCTGAACCTATCAGCCGATCAAAATTTATTAAGTAGTGCGTTGAGCAATGTTATCATTAACGCCATAAAATACAGCCCCGACAGTAGTGAAGTCATTATTTCTATGCAGCGCCTTATTCGCAACCATCTAGACTGCATAAATATAGTGATTAGCGATAGCGGTAGCGGGGTTCCTCAAAATACAATAGAAAAACTGTTTCAGCCTTTTTATCGGGTAGATGAAGCGCGTGACAGAAACAGTGGTGGTACTGGCTTAGGCTTAGCCATAGCACAGCAAGCAGTAATGGCGCATAATGGTGAAATTACTGCAAAAAACAATGACAAGTGTGGTTTATCGGTAACCATTACTTTGCCAATATACGGCTTATGAACCTATGATTAGAATTATCACCTTAAGCGTCTTGCTCATTTTAGGATTGAACAACATGACTTTAGCGCAAATCAATGCGAACGAATTTACCAAAGAAACAGAGCTAACATCGCGATTGTCCACAGAAATTAGTCAGTTTTGGCAACAAGGAAATTTTTCTTCTTTTAGTGGTGTCGACCAAACAAGAATAAATTACGCAACATTCACGAGTCATGAACATCAAGAATGTATTGTATTGGTAACAGGAAGGTCGGAAAGTTATCTAAAATATCAAGAGCTCGCCTTTGATTTGCACCAGCAAGGATATAATATTTTTATTATCGACCATCGAGGGCAAGGATTATCGGAGCGTTTATTAGCAGATAAACAGAAAGGTTATGTTAAAAATTTCGATGACTATGCGCACGATTTAAATCAATTTATTGATGGTGTAGTGGTAAAAAGTTGCGTAAATGATCCCACGAAAAGTACTTTAGCAAAACCCCACTTATTAGCACATTCAATGGGCGGTGCTATTGCTGTTCGTATGATGCAATTGTATCCAAGTACCGTTAAATCTGCGGTACTCACCTCGCCGATGATTGCCGTTAACAATGGTAACATTCCCAACTGGCTTGCAAAAACCATTATATACACGGGCAACAAGTTAGAGACATGGTTTAGTGACGATGCCAGTTATTTTATAGGACAAAAAGGGTTTACTATAACGCCCTTTGCAGAAAATGAGCTTAGCCAATCAACCGTTCGCTATCAGCATTTCGTTGATGTTTACCAAAATAACAAAGAGATTCAATTGGGTGGAGTAACAACACATTGGTTAAAAGAAGCAATAACCGCCAATAATAACATTTTTGATAATTTGCATAAGCTCACCGCACCTATTTTAGTGATGCAGTCAGGCGGAGATACGGTTGTTTCAAATGAAGCACAAAATTCATTTTGCCAACAATTGCATCAACATAGATCGGTATCTTGCCCACAAGGCAAACCATTTACGGTCGAAAATGCTTTTCATGAATTAATGTTCGAACAGGATCAATACCGCACACCAGCAATAACAAAAGCACTTGATTGGTTTAGAGGGAATTCACTTTAATTTGTTTAATCACTCGACCGTTCTGCCACGACAGAAGTAGGATCGTGGTGGATAAAAACTTCACAAGGTGAAAATTTCATTTCAATTTCTTTTTCGATAGTTTCGCCAATACTATGCGCATCGAGCAAAGATAATCTATCATCGAGTTCCAAATGAAATTGAATAAAGCGCAGAGGACCCGATTGGCGAGTTCTTAAGTCATGAATACCTAACGACGAATCATGGGCAACCACAATAGAGGTTATTTCGGCGAGTTCTTCGTCACTCAGTTCGTGGTCCATTAAATTATGCACACTCAGGTAAATAATTTTTAAAGCACCAGTTAATAAAAACACTCCGACAGCACAAGTAAATATGCCATCTGCATGTTTAGAATAACCACTACTTAAAATTAAAGCTGCCAAGACACCAAGGTTTAGTAAGAGATCAGACTGATAATGCAAAGCATCTGCGCTAATTGCTACAGAGCGTGTTTTCGCAATAACAAAGCGTTGTAGTAAGACTAATAATAGCGTCATCACAATAGCGATAACGGTAACGCTTATACCGATTTCTGTTTTCACCACAACTTGCGGATTTAGAATTCGGTCAATGCCATGAAAGACTAATAATAATGCCGAGCCACTAACAAAAGCAGCTTGTACCAACCCTGCTAAACTCTCTGCTTTACCATGGCCGAACTTGTGTTCATCATCAGCGGGAGCCAACGCATAATGAAGGATCACCACATTCATTAATGAAGCAAACAAATCCAACATTGAGTCTGTAGCAGAGGCCAGCATCGAACTAGCATCAGTTGCCATCCAAGCGTACAGTTTCAACACAACTAATAATAAAGCGGTAGCGGTAGCCGCGAAAGCAGCAATTCTTACCCAAAAACTGTAGTCATTATTATTTGTTTTAACTTCATTCATGATTTTCACTTATTATCTAGAGAACGTTCCGCAATCAAGCTAAGCAAGATATAATACTTTATCATCTTTAAATTTAAGTATTATTTTATGTTAGACGTTGTTTTATTTCAGCCACAAATTCCGCCGAATACTGGTAATATTATTCGCCTTTGTGCTAATTCGGGTTTTAGGTTACACCTTATTGAACCATTTGGCTTTGACCTAGACGATAAAAAACTTCGCAGAGCAGGGTTAGATTACCATGAGTTTGCGGCTATTAAGCGTCATAAAAACTATGAAGCCTTTATTGAAAATGAACAGCCAAAACGTGTGTTAGCAATAACCACCAAAACATCTAACTACTATGGTGACGTGTCTTTTGAACAAGGTGATTATTTGCTTTTTGGTTCAGAAACTAGTGGCTTACCTGAAGAAGTAAGGCAGAAAATCCCCGAGCAAGACAAAATACGTATACCAATGTTAAAAGACAGTCGCAGCATGAATTTGTCTAATGCAACCGCTGTTATTATTTTTGAAGCGTGGCGCCAAATGGGATTTGAAGGCTCAGTTTAAGGGCATATTGGCCTTTAAACTGAACTTTATTTACAGCGTGTAAAATTATTCAACAGTACGATCTCGTGACAATAAATCAGCGGCGGCTAGCTTAGCCGCTTTGTCACAATAAAGTACTTGGTACACTTGCTCAACAATCGGCATTTCTACGCCCATACGTTGTGCAAGCATATATACTTCTTTGGTATTACGATAACCTTCAACGACTTGGCCTATATCAGCCATCGCTTTTTCAACATCAACGCCACTACCTAACGCTAAGCCAAATCGACGATTACGTGACTGATTATCAGTACAGGTAAGTACTAAGTCGCCCAATCCTGCCATGCCCATAAAAGTGCTAGCTTCGGCATTTAACGCACAGCCCAAACGAGTCATTTCAACTAAACCACGGGTGATTAAAGCAGTACGAGCATTTGCACCAAAACCAATGCCATCAGCCATGCCAGCACCAATGGCGATCACATTTTTAACTGCACCGCCGAGCTGTACCCCAATAAAGTCTTTATTGGCATATACTCGAAAAGTTTTTCCACAATGTAATAAGTCAGAAATTTCGGTAACAAAATCATCATCGGTTGACGATAACGAAATAGCGGTTGGTAAACCAGCAGCCATCTCTTTTGCAAAAGTGGGACCAGACAATACCGCTAGTGATATATCATGACCTAAAATATCACGAGCAACATCTTGTAATAAACGACCTGACTTATGATCTAACCCTTTAGTTGCCCAAGCTATTTTAGCATTGGGTAATAAATAGGGCTTAATTTGACTCAGCATATCGCCAAAGGCGTGGCTTGGTACAACAACCAGAATATTTTCACTTGCGTTAACTGCGCTTGCAAGGTCGTCCGTCGCAATTAATGATGACGGAAATTGACTACCCGGTAGATATTTTTCATTAGAGTTAGACGTTTGCATTTGCGCAATATGCTGAGGATCTCGTCCCCATAATACGGTTCTGTGGCCATTTCGAGCTAAACAAATAGCAAGGGCAGAGCCATAAGACCCTGCCCCCAAAACCGTGATTTTTGCCGATAATTCCGACATATCATCAATTCTCATTTTATTGTAACTATTAACTTACTCGCAATTAACGTATTTCGTCATTGCAAAGAAATTAATTAGTGAGTTTCACTGCTTGCAGGTACTTGTTCAGTTTGTGCTTGAGCGGCACGTTGTTGAACATAAGAAGCAAATAAAGCTTCAAAGTTAACCGGTGCTAAATTTATTTGTGGGAAAGAACCACGGCTTACTAAATTAGCAACTGACTCACGTGCGTATGGAAATAACGTTGTCGGACAAAATGCACCGATAGTATGTGCAAGTTGTGTTTCAGGTAAATTTCCAATAGAGAAAATACCGGCTTGCTGAACTTCAGCTAAAAAGGCAGTTTGCCCTTCAACTGTTGCTGTAACTGTAACCGAAAGTATCACTTCATATGTATCTTCAGCTATTTTATTAGATTTAGTATCTAAATCTAATTGAATCTCAGGTTTCCAGTCTTTTTGGAAAACAGCTGGAGAATTTGGCGTTTCAAAAGAGATATCTTTTGTATAAATACGTTGAATAGCAAATTGTGCTGTTGCTTGCTCATTAGATGCTTGTGGTGCATCCGCATTGTTTTGATTTTCGTCAGACATGTTATTTTCCTATTGTATTCGCTATTTTTATTTATACTCGTAATCTTTCAAACTGCGCTTTTTATCCGTTTAAAAATCACGCATTTCCAATGACCACGGGTATAGTTGTCACTTTTAAGCTATTGCTAAAAGTTCATCTAATTTATTTGCTGCATGTAGTGCGAATAAATCATCGCAACCACCAACAGACTTATCACCAATAAAGATTTGCGGAACGGTTACCCCGCCACTACGTTCGATCATCTCATTACGTAGTTCCGTATTGTTGTCGATTTTAATTTCATTAAAACTTACTTGTTTTTGTTCCAATAAAGCCTTTGCTCGCATGCAAAAAAAGCAGGTTACTTTAGTGTAAATATCAACTGCCATATCAAATCCTAATAAGTTTATATAAATTATTTTTTAACGAGTGGTAAACCCGCATTTACCCAAGAGTTCATACCACCTTTTAGCAAGCTAACTTTGGTAAAGCCCGCTTTTAGTAATTGACTAGCAACACTAGACGCGGTAATTCCTGCGGTACATACAATAATGATGGGTTTATCTTTATAGTTTTCAAGGGTAGCAAAATCATTATTTGTTACTTTCTCTTTAACTAAGTTTTTAGAATCGATAATACGACTCGTTTTAAACTCTTTTTCGGTGCGAATATCTACCACAAGACCATCTTCACGGTTTACTAAAAAAGTAAGCTCTTGTGTTGAAATCTGCTTAATAGGAGACATTTGAATACGAATAGTCGTAACAATAATCATCACGACAATAGCTGCCCAAGCAGCACTTAACACTGGATGGTTACCAGCAAAAATAAATAATTGATCCATAGAAATAATAAATATTGTTAAATAAAAAGTTGCCGACAGTATACAGAATTACCGAGCAAACCCAAAAAGAACTTTACCTGATAATCACTAAAATCCAATTTTTGTTGATACACCTGAGTGTTAACTAATTAAAGTACACAATTCATTTGAAATGTTTTGTCGTTCAGCACACAAGCAATTCTTGTTTTGCCTTGGTATACTGCCGACTAATTAGCTAATTTTTCACCGTTATGGAAACTAAAATGCCAAATAAAAAACCTACCGTATTACTTATTTTAGATGGTTGGGGATACAGAGAATCTACAGAGTCTAACGCTATTTTTCATGCAAAAACCCCAGTCTTAGATGATTTGAATACCCATTATCCCAATATGTTAATTGGTACATCAGGCATGGCAGTAGGTTTACCCGATGGTCAAATGGGCAATTCAGAGGTTGGCCACGTTAATTTAGGTGCAGGTCGTATTGTTTATCAAGACTTTACTCGTATTACTAAATCAATCAAAGATAAAGAGTTCAACGATAATAAAGCGCTTAACAATGCCGTTATACAAGCAGTAGCAAACGATAAAGCCATACATGTTTTTGGCTTATTATCGCCAGGCGGTGTTCATAGCCACGAAGAGCATATGTTTTCCATGCTAGAACTTGCTAAAGAAAAAGGCGCAAGTAAAATTTACTTACACGCATTTTTAGACGGCCGCGATACACCTCCGCGTAGCGCAGAAGCGTCTCTAATTAAAGCGCAAGAGAAATTTCAGCAACTAGGCTGCGGGCAAATTGCTTCTGTTGTGGGTCGTTACTATGCAATGGACCGAGATCAACGGTGGGACCGTGTAGAGTTAGCTTACAATTTAATGGTCAGTGGTGAAGCACAATATAAATATTCGAGCGCAACCGACGCCTTACATGCGGCCTATGCTCGCGATGAAAATGACGAGTTTGTTGCGGCTTCTGCTATTTTAGACCCAAACGACAACGCTATAGAAATTAACGACGGCGACGCCCTAATTTTCATGAATTTTAGAGCAGATCGAGCGCGACAATTCACTCGCTGTTTTACAGAAAAAGACTTCCCTGGTTTCCAACGTAAAAAAGTGCCCGCGATAGTAGACTTCGTCATGCTAACCGAATACGCCGCAGATATAAAAGCTAATATCGCCTTTCCAAAAGTAGCACTGGAAAACGTATTGGGTGAATGGCTAGAAAAACACAATAAAACGCAATTACGAATTTCAGAAACAGAAAAATATGCCCACGTAACGTTCTTTTTTAGTGGTGGTAAAGAAGACGAATTTACCGGAGAACAGCGAATCTTAGTTCCGTCTCCACAAGTTGCGACTTATGACTTACAACCAGAAATGAATTCAACCTTACTTACCGACAAATTAGTCGCCGCGATTGAAAGTGGTGAACATGATTTTATCGTTTGTAATTACCCAAATGGTGATATGGTTGGTCATACTGGCAAGTTCGACGCTGCCGTAGCTGCTTGTGAAGCCGTTGATGCTAGTGTCGGCCGTGTTGTTGCCGCATTAGAAAAAGCCGGCGGCGAGTGCTTAATTACTGCCGATCATGGTAATGCTGAGCAAATGATTGATAACAGTTCAGGCCAAGCGCATACCGCGCATACCTGTGAACCAGTGCCGTTAATTTATATTGGTCGAAACGCTCAACCAGCCCAAAGTGGCGCATTAAGTGATATTGCTCCAACTATTTTACAATTAATGGGCATCGAGCAACCTGCAGAAATGACAGGTAGTTCGTTAATGAAGTTTACATAAATATTATAAAAAGAAAATTAATCGAATAATGAGTATAACCGTTAAAAAATTATTTTTATTTGCATCAATATGTAGCTTTAGCTGCATGTTGATGTCGGTGAGTTTTGCTCAACAGTCATCTGATCATGACAATACAAAGAAAAAAACCAATCAGGCACTTTCTAACGTTAAACAGCAAATATCTCAGCAGCAAAAGTCGATCAAACAAACCAGTAGTAAACGTTCGCAATTAGAAAAGCAGTTAAAAAGCGACGACATCTCCATTGCTAAAATAGCCAAAGCAATGATCACCACGCAAAATGCATATCAAGATACTCAGAAAACACTAAAAAAACTCGCAAAAGAAAAAGTAACCCTAAGTAATAAAAAGCTTCAACAAGAAAAGGTATTAGCGCAACAACTAAGAGCAGCCTATTCATCAGGGCATCACGACTATATTAAGTTGTTACTCAATCAAGAAAATCCAGCGAGTGTTCAGCGCACGGTTACTTACTATAAATACTTAAACGATGCGCGCATTAAAGAAATTGACCAATTTCAAATAGTATTAAGCGATCTACTCGCCGTAACGACCCAGCATCAAGAACAAGCTAAAAAATTAACCGTATTAACACTACAGCAAACAGAACAAAAACTCACTTTTGAACACACGAAAAAGGAACGAAAAAATACTATTCGAGCCTTAAATAAAGAGCTACTGAGTAGTAAACAACTACTCGCTAAACTAGTCGCAGAAGAAGACAATTTAGTAGCCGCTTTGCAACGCATTGCGGCATTATCTCGACAAAGTACTGAATTAGTAGGGTTAAAAAAACTGAAACGAAAACTTTCATGGCCAGTGAAAGGAAAAGTAAGCCACCGTTTTGGTTCTCGTAAACAAGGTTTTTTAAAATGGAAAGGTATTTTATTAGCCGCCCCCGTTGGCAAACAAGTGAAAGCAGTTCATAACGGTACTGTATTATTTTCTGATTGGTTAAAAGGCTATGGTTTAGTGACTGTATTAGATCACGGCGCAGGTTACATGAGCCTTTACGGTCATAACCAAGCTTTATTAAAGTCAGTAGGCGACCGAGTTGAAACCGGCGAACCCATAGCTCTTGTAGGGCAAAGTGGCGGTCAGAGTAAGGCAGGCTTATATTTTGAAATTCGCAGAGATGGCCAAGCAGTAAATCCAAAACCTTGGTTTAAATAACCGCCAAAATAATTAGCCACTAATTTACTCGATTTTATAATTTTCAACTGATACCCTCCACCACTGATATATAGTTTTTAAGTTAAGAGTTAATGTGCGTTTAGTTTCACTCATCTTTATTTTATCAACGTTATTGTGTATAGCACCTTCAGTTATCGCTAAAAACGCCCAAGTTGCCATTATTATTGACGATATTGGTTACCGAAAAAGTGACGCTGGTGTATTAACATTACCAGGTGCAATAACTTTCGCTATTCTCCCTCACACCCCTTTTGGAAAAACACTTGCCCAACAAGCCTATCGTAACAATAACGAAATTATTCTGCATATTCCCATGGAAGCTGAAAATGGTAAAAAATTAGGTCCTGGCGCATTAACGGTGCAAATGAATGAGCAGTCAATTCGGCATGAACTTGCGCTAGCTTTTGCAGAAATCCCTTTTGCAGTAGGCATGAATAACCATATGGGCAGTAAGCTCACGAAGCTATACAGCCCTATGATGTGGACAATGCGTTTCTTAAAAGAACGAAATTTAATTTTTATTGATAGCGTAACGACAAGTAAAACTCAAGCTGAGAGTGTGGCAATTGAAATAGGTGTACCAACCACACACCGAAAAATATTTTTAGACAACGAACTAACCGCGACTTATATTGAAAAGCAATTCATGCAGCTTATTGAGCATGCACAAAAATCTAAGTCTGTAGTCGCAATTGCTCACCCACATCCTGAAACAATCGCCGCTCTCAATCGTTTAATACCTTTATTAGCAGAGCTCAATATTGACTTGGTTTCAGTGTCAAAACTAATCGTTCCTCTTAAAGACCTCTCAGAACTTGCAGCGATAAGTGAAGATTAAGAGTTTATTAAGTTATCATGAATTGATTATTAATTTAGATCCTCAGTTCAGATAATCAATTTTATGCTTCTTTAATAGCGCTAATAAATATTTCACCGGGATCGCGTAAGTAATGCCGCTAGGTGTTGCGATCACGGCCTCTTTCGACCCCTGTATAAATACCTTATTAATTATGCCAATCACTTCACCAGAATTAACATCATATAAAGCACTACCACTATTTCCGGGATAAGCTGTCGCGTCTAGTTGATAAACCAAATAAGGGTTACGTAACATCTTCAACATCTTAATACTTATTTGTTTTGCATTATCTACAGGGATTATCGTTGGGGTAATACTGGCAATAATGCCACGATGTGTCACAGGGTATAACCCTAAAACAGCCCCGATGGGAAACCCCGTAAAAGCAACATAACTGCCTTCACGTTTAAAGCTAGAATCGGCAAGTGTCATTGCTGGCAATGGCGAGCCATGAACCTTGAGCACGGCAATATCGTGCAATGTGGAACTAGCAACGATGTCAGCCGTGCGTACTTTCGCATTTTTCCCTGAACCAGTGAAAATTGCCATTTGTTGTAGCGTATTTTCATCAAGCTCTTTTGGTAAAACATGGTGATTTGTAACCACATACTGACCATTGCCAATAACAAAACCGCTACCGTTCAAGCTGTTTTTTTGTCGACCCGATGGCGTGTGAACACCAATTCCGACAATGGCAGGCTTAATTTTTTCGACCGTATCAGCCAAATTAGCTTTAGCTAAGCTGGAGAATATAATTAGGCAAGCACTCAACACTATTTTCACATATCGCATTTAATATTCCTTACAGCATGAAATTTAGTTCTTATAGATAAGTTTACTGCGTTTTTCTCGCAAAAACAGTTATCATTACCCATAATTAAAATAATCAGAACAATATGTTAGATCGCTGCGAGCAGCAATCACTTATTCAAGGCAATTCAAACATATGACAACAAAAACAGTAGTTCCAATATTTGCAGGAGGTGGTACACGATTACCTGCTCATGTTGGAATTTTACATGCATTAAAAGAATTTGATGTCGACTTCAATCACATTGTTGGTGTATCAGGCGGCAGTATTGTTAGTAGCTTATTTGCGGCAGGTTTAAGCCCTGCAGAAATCAAAGACATCGCATTGACAACTAATTACAACGAGTTTCGAGAGTTTTCATTATTAAAACTTATTCGTAGTGGCGGCTTAAGTTCCGGCGACCGCTTTCAGAAATGGATGGACGGATTACTGGGCGGAAAAACATTTGCCGAACTTGATTATAATTTACATATTGTCGCTACAGATGTCGCTAAAGGTACGCCCGTTATTTTTAATAAAGAACGTACACCAGATATAAAAGTATCGCTCGCGGTACGATTTTCTATGTCGATCCCATTAATATTTAGTTTTAAATCATTTGGCAATCATGTAATGGTTGACGGAAGTATTTTATCTGAAGACGCTCTGCATCGCGATTGGGCCAAAGACGGCACACCCGTTTTATGTTTTCGTCTCAAAGGTGAACATGAAAATAACGATGTGAAAATAAAAGGATTTTTCCCAATATTTAAATACGTAACACTCCTTATTCGCACTTTTATGACTACCATTTCACGCGAATATGTTAATGAAGCTTTCTGGCACAACACCGTAGTGGTTGATATTGGCAATCACTCAGCCGTTGACTTCTCTATGTCCACAGAGCAAAAGCAAAACTTATTCGATATTGGTTTTAAAACGGCAGAACAAGTATTACCAATAAAATTAGGCACAAAATAAATTTATTATCGGTTATTGATAATATTTATCTTATTTTAGGTTATTATTAGTATATCTATCGTGAGAGATCCTTATTTTCACGATTATAAAATGAAGACAAATGGATGGGCAAATGAGTCTTGGTAAAATAATATTAAATTCTCCTATAATTGGCGATGTAGCAAAAAAAGTTGCATCGTTGAAGGTGAATCATGATGCCGGAAATATTTCAGAGCATTTTACTAAGTTTCTCAAACCGCAGTATGCTTCGACAGACGACCTGCGAAATGAAGTTTTTAAAATTCGCCATAACGTTTACTGTGAAGAATTAGCCTTCGAGAACCAAAAAGATGATGGCATGGAAATGGATGAATTTGACATACATTCCATCTTTGCCTTAATTCAACACAAGCCTACAAATAATTATACCAGTTGTGTTCGCATAGTACGTTCAAGCAATGATGATGAACTACTGCCAATAGAAAAGTTTTGTTACGACGCCATTCAAAACAAAGACTACGACCCTAGAAAATTCAATCGAGAAGAAATAGGCGAGTTTTCACGCTTGGCAGTAAAGTCTGACTTTAGACGTCGTCAATCAGATCGCTTCAAGGGTTCTGCAATAGGTGCCATCAGTGAAGCCACCTATTCTGAATCAGAGTTACGCTGCTTCCCTTTCATCGCTATTGGCTTGTACATGGTTGCAGGCACTTTGGCTATTGATAAAGGCATAAAGCATGCCTTTGTTATGATGGAGCCTCGTTTAGCTCGTAGTATGAAATTCGTTGGTATTAAGTTTGTTCAAATAGGTGAACCTATTGAATACCATGGCTTACGTGCACCCTATTATATTAATGCTGAAATATTTTTAGACAACTTAACCAGTGGCTTTAAAAGTTTGTATAAAGAGATACAAAAAGATATTCGTAGCCAGTTTTAAAA
>Ga0209395_1000647_pt1 | contig 50528 bp, 30 predicted proteins | sample GOMGulsemesocosm_3_FD_184635 | JGI IMG/M metagenome (GOLD analysis project Ga0209395, IMG submission 184635) | Methane-oxidizing microbial communities from mesocosms in the Gulf of Mexico - GOM9D Gulf of Mexico (SPAdes) (version 2) | ecosystem: Environmental > Aquatic > Marine > Cold seeps... | reverse complement strand
TAAACACGAGTGCAAACACCTCTACGTTGAGGACACGAATTTAAAGCAGCCGATTTACTCTTCTTAGTTATTTTGGCTCTTCCTTTTCGTACTAATTGTGAAATTGTTGGCATACTAAATTTTTACTTAAATTTCTTTTTGTTATAATTCCCCTTTTCTAAGGGTCTGCAAATGTAAAAATAAAAAACCACTTATCAAACGCTAATTCACTAATTTTCAACAAGATTAAAAAAGCAAACCCAAAACACAGCAAATCAATCTTTTCTGAGTAGCTTTACAAACAATAATAAACACAAAAAAAACAAGTCGCTTCTAGGACAAAAAAAATGAAAAAAAACATTTTACTATACCATATAATATATATACTTTTTTTCAACCTCTCTTTTTCACAAAAAATACACCTTGAACTAAAAGGAACTGACAGTATTTCTAGTGCTTTTTTAAAAAAAATAGACTCAAAAAAAACATTCAAAGACTTAGAATCTCTTCAATCTGAAATCCACAGAGCACAGAAAAAAGCACTATACAATGGCTATTTCAATGCAGAATTCCCAACAAAAAACAAAATAAACGACAGCACATACTCACAAAAGACCACACTTAATTTTAGCTATGAAAAAATCACCATCAACTACAATAATAAACAAATTTCAGAAGCCGAATTAAACAACATCTTAGACGAAAATTCAAAAATCAACACAAATGACTTCACTACAAAAACTAGACAACTAGAAAACAACCTTAACAACATCATAAAACACCTAAGCAATAAAGGACAAGTTTTTAGCAGTATTCAACTCAATAACTTAAACATCAGCCCCAACAAAGTATCTGCTGATTTACATATGAACATTTCAAAAACCAATTATATTTCTGACATAAAAATAAAAGGCTATGAAAAATTCCCAAAGAAATTCATCAAGCACTACCTAAAAATAAAAAAACAAAAGAAACTAAATCTAAAAGACTTAGAAGAAAAATCAGACGGAATAAACAACCTTCTATTTGCTAATGAAATTAAAAAACCAGAAATACTATTCACTAAAGATTCTACAATTGTCTACCTATACCTAAAGAAGCAAAAAAGCAATTCATTCGAAGGTTTCCTAGGTTTTTCGACCAACCAACAATCAAACAGAATAGAATTCAACGGAAACATCAACCTCCAACTCATCAACAACCTAAATTCCGGAGAACAACTACATCTAAAATACCAATCCACAGAAAACGAACAGAAACACACAAATATAAACCTAAAACTACCTTACTTATTCAACTCACCATTTGACCTAGAAGCAGAACTAGACATCTTTAAAAAAGACTCAAGCTTCACTAACAACACGCAAGCTATAAAAACCAAATACACTCTTTCAAGAAACATCAAAACAGGAATAGGGATGGAATTCCACTCATCAAACTCACTAACAAACAACACCGTTAATTCTGAGGACTTTAAAAGAAAAGCCTATACATTTAGCTTCAATCACCAAAAACCAAACAAACACAATAATCTATTTCCTTACAAAACTCAAACAACACTAAAACTTGCCTTAGCAACTAGAAAAACCGAATCAAGAAAAACACCACAACAAAACATCTATATCTCTTCTGAATATATTTTTAAATTGAACCAAAAAAATACATTTTTTCTAAAAAGTATAAACTACTACCTTTTCAGTAAAACAACCTTAGAAAACGAACTACATTACATTGGAGGAATAAACTCCATCCGAGGACTGAAAGAAAACAGCATACCAAGCTCACAATACTCCATAATCAATAGCGAATACCGTATTGAACTAAACAAAACCCTCTACACACATACAGTAATTGATTATGCAATCACAAAAAACAACACGAACAACAACTTTGACAACATATTTGGTTTTGGTATTGGCTTTGGATTAAAAACAAACAATAACCTACTACGGTTTATTTTCGCAAACAGCAAAATAAAAAACGAACAAATAAAGTTTTCGAATTCTAAAATTCACCTAAGTCTGAGCACTCAATTCTAAACATTTTTCCCGAATCACAAATAATACAGTCCGCAAAGAAAATGCTCTTTTTCTGATATTTTCACAATATAAGCACCCAATACACAATTAAAAATACCAGAATTTAACAATTATTAACATTTGTTTATCGATTAAGTGCGTGTTTAATTCGACGAAATGCAAATACCTATAGATTTAGTAGGAATATTAACGTAATTTATTGTTTTATTAACTTTTAATTAAGATTTTTGACCTAGCTAATTCAAATAAATTATAACATGAAAACAAAGTTCAATGGAATTCTGACGCTTTTACTAGCGTTAGTTGTGCAACTAACGTTTGCACAGGAGAAGACAATCTCTGGAACGGTGGTTGATGAAACCAACATGCCGCTACCCGGAGCAACTGTCGTAATTAAAGGCACCACCACTGGCGCTTCAACCGATTTTGATGGAAAATACACCATCACTGCAAATACAGGAGATACATTAATGTTCTCTTATGTTGGTTATGCTGATCAAGAAGCAGTAATAGCAACATCTAATACTATTGACATTTCATTAATACCTGACAGTTCGTTAGACGAAATTATTGTTACCGCACTAGGTATCAAAAGGGAAAAATCCTCTATTGGAGCCGCTACTTCTACTCTTAAATCCGAAGAAATCACAGAAGGATCACAAACTAACCTGTCTGATGCATTAAAAGGAAAAGTTGCAGGGGTAGTTATATCGGGAGCATCTTCTGACCCAGGAGCATCTTCTGGTGTTATCATTAGAGGGATGAGTTCAATCACTGGAGACAACCAACCTTTATATATTATTGACGGAATACCAATGGCTAACAACTCAAACTTCTCAGATAGTTTAGATGGAAGCTATGATTTTGGACGTGGTTCAAACGACATTAACCCTGATGACATCGAGTCTATATCCGTAGTTAAAGGAGCATCTGCCTCGGCACTTTATGGCTCAAGAGGTAGAAACGGAGTAATTATCATTACTACAAAAGGTGGTAAAAAGAACGACATAAGCGTAAACATATCTTCTACCACTACTTTTTCAGATATCCTAAGAACTCCTAAATACCAAAGTCAATTTGGACAAGGTTGGGACGGGGCTCACTATCTAAACGAGAACGGCTCATGGGGACCTGCTTTTGACAATAGCTTAATTGTTTGGGGTAATACTGTAAACAATTCACAAAAAATAAAACGCTATGCGTTTCAGGATGACCAATTAGAAAATTTCTTTGACAATGGCCTTGCTTTATCCAACAGCATATCCATTGCAGGAGGAACAGAAAACAGTACTGGAAAAATATCATACAACAATACTAACGTTGATGGAATTTACCCAACCAAAGCAGATTCTTACGAGCGAAACACATTATCTGCCTCTTTTGAAACTAAATCAGAAAAACTAACCATTGGAGCAAAACTAAATTATGTTAGCACAATAGGTAGTGCTGTCGCGACAGGACAAGGACTTTCTGTAATGAATAATTTAATGCAAATTCCTAATGATCTAGACATCACTGAATTTAGTAATTACACCACTGACGAATTTAACAACGTCTCAAACTACTACACCAACTTTGGGGTTACAAACCCGTACTTTACACTAAACGAAGACGGAAGCAAAAACAGAAAAGAACGTTTTTTCGGAGCTTTTGACATCAAATACGACTTAAACAACTGGTCTAATTTATCATATCGTTTAGGTCTTGACACAAGTTCAAGTAACACTAAAACATGGACAGCAATTGTAGCTGCTGATGAAAACACTCCTAATGCAGGCTCATCTACAGAACAAGAAGGATCTTACTCAGAAGGAACACATTTGAGAAAAGAAATAAATCACGATTTATTCTACAACCTAAACCTTGATTTGAATGAAGATTTCAGCTTAACTTCTCACTTTGGAGTAAACTACAATGAAAGAGAGAGAACAACCTTAAGCTCTTTTATTTCAAGCTTAGACATCCCTAGATACTATAACTTATCTAACTCATCTGATGCAATAGTATCTGGATCAAACATATTTAGACAACGTTCAGCAGGAGTATTCAACTCTTCAACTCTTAACTACAAGGACATGTTGTTTTTAAATACAAATATTAGAAATGACTGGTACTCGTCTGTACCAAAAGCCGATCGTTCATTTCCTTATGGAGGAGCGAATTTAGCTTGGAATTTCACAAAAACATTCCCAGGTATCAAAAATATTGTAAGTAATGGTAAATTCCGTATTGGTTACGGTATCACAGGTGGTGAACCTGTATCTTACAACGTGTATAACGAAACAATAGCTGGAGGGATAGACAATCAGGGTTTTAGAAATTTAAATTTCCCTGTTGCAGGATATAATGCTTTTGAAGTTGGTAACCAAACAGCTAATCCTGGATTAAAAGCAGAAACGAAAAAAGAATTTGAAATTGGAGCTGATTTATCATTTTTAAAAAACAGAATTACTGTAGATTTTTCATACTACATACAAACTGTTGAAGACTTAATAATGAACCTTCCACTTGCTTCTAGTTCTGGATACACAAGTCAGTTAGCAAACCTTGGAGTTATGGAGAACAAAGGTATTGAAGCCTTAGTAAACTTTGGAGTTTTTAGAAAAAGAGATGGTTTTAGCTGGGACCTAGGATTCAACTACACTAAAAACAATAACCTTTTAAAAGAATTAGACCCAAGACTAGAACAAGTTAGTCTAGGAGGCCTAAGTACTACTGGATTCATTGCTATTGAAGGAGAACCACTAGGATTACTACAAGGAAATGTACCTTTAAAAGATCCAAATGGCAACATAGTAGTTGACAACAACGGTGTTCCAATTGCTGCTACTGAAAAAGAAATTTATGGCGACACACAATACGATTACACTTTAGGAATCAACAATAGTTTTTCTTACAAGAACATCTCATTTGGTTTTGCTTTTGACATCAGACAAGGTGGACTAATGTATTCTCGTACTGCTGAAATCACAAGATTTACAGGGAACTCAATAACAACTGTGATTAATGACAGACAACCGTACATTATACCAGGATCAGTACAACAAGCTTCTGATGGATCTGGAGGATTCACTTATTCAGAAAACACAACTGCCATAGACTCTGAACACTGGGACGATTATTATAGAGCTGACGCATTGGATAGAGAAAATGTTATTGATAAATCATTTGTGAAATTAAGAGAGGTTACCTTAGGATATAAACTATCAACAAAGATGCTAACTAAACTTCCTTTTAACGAATTATCATTTACACTAGTGGGAAGAAATCTGTTATTATTCACTCCAGAATCAAACCAATACATCGACCCTGAAACATCAACTTTCGGTACAGATTTAGCAGGTCAATTTGGAGAATTTAGCGCAAACCCTTCAACAAAAAGTATCGGTTTTAACATCAAAGCTAGTTTTTAATCTATAAAAAGAAAACACATGAAAAATATATTTAAATGTTTACTACTTGCCCTAGCACTAAACTCTTGTAGTGACAGACTAGACACGACTGTAAACCCAAACACCCCTAATGACGTTGACAAAAAATACATGCTAACAGCTGCAGAAGGCTCGCTAGCAACTGTATCTGGTGGCGCACTAGGGAATTTAGGAGGGTTTTTAGCGCAATACCACACGCAATCACCAAGTGCCAGTCAATACCTTGACATTGACACTTACAACATGAATACAGATTTTGCCAATAGACTTTGGACAGAATTGTACGCTGGTTGTTTAAATGACTTGCAATATGTAAAATCTCAATCTTTATTAGACGGAGAAACAGGATCTACTTTAATAGCTACAGCTCTTGAGGCATATACTTTTCAAGTTTTGACCGATCTATTTGGAGATATTCCTTATTCTGAATCGTTTCAAGCTCCTGAAAATATTACTCCAGTAGTAGATAGTCAAAGAGATATTTATTTAAATTTAATTACACAATTAAATGATGCATTAACATTATACACAAACACTCCTATAGACACCTCTATGGGAAGTAATGATGTAATTTATGCTGGTGAAATGAGTGACTGGGTAAAGTTTTCTAATACATTGTTATTAAAACTACACCTTAGATTAGCATATACTCCAGACGCAAACCCTACAGCAGTTCAAACCTTATTAGCTAATGACAACTTTCTTGCTAATGATGCAGCATTCACCGCATATTCAGGAGGCGCTAACGAAGGAAACCCTTTCTGGGATGTGCAAATTGATCATTTAGGAGATGTTAACAACGTAGGAAGTAGTTCTTTAATTCAGTTTTACACATTAAACGGCGACCCTAGATTAGCAAAAACTTACAGACAAAGTGATGCTAGCATTTTTAGACCATTAGCCCAAGGAAACAGAGGGGCATTTCCTTCTGAAACTGCTTTAGATTTCGCAAGACCAAATGTTACTTCAACAACTCCAACATACTTAATGACTGTTGCAGAAAGTAATTTCTTACAAGCAGAAGCACTAATTAGGTACTCTGCAGGAGCGGGTGCAGGAGCAAAATACAATGCTGGTGTAATGAATTCATTTATAACTTACGACTTAGACCCTACCTTAGCAACTCCACTTACAAACCCGGCAGGAGCCTATGAATATGTAGTTAATGCTGATATAGAGACTGCATTAAGACAAGTAATTGTACAAAAATGGGCAGCTTTAGCATATGTAAACAACATTGAAGCGTTTATTGAAACTAACAGAACTCAATTCCCTGAAATGGTAACTTTAGGAACTGAAGATTATAGTACTGGAAACCTCGTAGTTTCAGTAAGCTCTGTATTATCAGGATCTGAAACTCCAAACTCACTTTTCTATCCAGATAGTGAAGTTACTAAAAACCCTAATGTAACTCAAAAAGCATCGATAACAGAAAAAGTTTGGTGGGACCAAAAATAATAACATTCAAATATAAAATATTATGAAAAATAACATCACAAAACTAGCATCGATACTTTTTTTATCGATCATTATGCTAGCATCTTGTTCTGATGAGGATCCAATCCCATCAAGCACAACATTTTACCCTGATTTTGAAGTCCTTGAAGGAATATATTACAGAATCCCTATAAATTCAACATTTACTGACCCTGGAGTTATAGCTACCGAAGCAGGAGAAGTAATTGAATACACAGTAACAGGCGAAGAAAACGTAGACAGCTCTACACCGGGAGTATACAGAATTGACTATACAGCTGTAAATAAAGATGGATTTTCTGGAACTGGAAGTCGTTGGGTAATAGTTTCTGACTACACTCCTGACGGTACTGAACTTACTGGGATTTACGACTTAAACGTTAGTTTCTTAACCACAATGGAGTCTAGCGTAGCACACTTAGACCAAGGAGTATTCTCTATGTCGTCAGTGTACGGATATGAAGTTACTTACAATTGCTGCCCTAGTCCAGGTAGAATAGCCATCATTAGTACTACACAAGTAGCGCTTTTACCAGAATTCGACCCAGTAATCGGAGGTGGTGACTGGAATTCTAATGGGACAATTTCTGCTCCAGAAGGCAATTTAACACTACCTATTGCAAGTGGTGATGGTAACACAAGAACGAGAGTCTGGGATAAACAATAAAAACTAAAGAGATGAAAAATATATTTATATACGCATTCTTAATAATATGCACCGCCACTTTCACTTCTTGTGAAGAAGATGGATACGAAGATTTTACCAAAGTACAGTCACCTGTATTAGACGCATCTGCAGATTGGTTTGTTGAAGGTTTCGCTGGAGACACACAAATAACAGGTTATTTTAAAATAACAACTTCAAACACTAACGCTAATATTGCTACTGAGATTCAAGTAAACGATCTTGGAAATTTCTGGGAGTTTAAAGTAAACAGCCCTATAGACATGAATGCATTAACTTTTGGAGGAACAGATCTTCAGAGTGACGTTGATGGTTATGAAGTTTCTGTAACTATCACCAACGGTGCAATTTTGAAAAATGCACATACTACTGATATCGGAAGCATTACTGACAGCATATCTTTTGATGTAGAATTCTCAGACAACCCTGGAACAATTTATACCTTAAAAGGTTACAAAAGAACAGGGTTTTTGGATGATGAACATTAGCCAATAATTAAATTTTAGTTTAAAAAGCTGCACATTAAGTGCAGCTTTTTTTGTCTACTAAACGGTGTTTCAAACATTAAAAGAACAAATAAACTCATTAAAACTTGTTTTATTAACTTTATTTTATGATTTTTGGCCTTGGCTAATTCAAATAAATTATAAAATGAAAACAAAGTTTAATGGAATTTTAACGCTACTATTAGCGTTTGTTGTGCAACTAACGTTTGCACAAGAGAAGACAATTTCAGGTACGGTGGTTGATGAAACCAATATGCCGCTACCAGGAGCAACTGTCGTAATTAAAGGTACCACAACAGGTGCTTCAACCGATATTGATGGAAAATACACCATCAATGCCAACACAGGAGATGTTTTAACATTCTCATATGTAGGTTATTCTGAACAGAGTGCTACAATAGGATCTGAAACAACAATTGACATCGCTCTTTCTCTAGACAATAGTTTAGAAGAGGTGGTAGTAACAGCTATTGGAGTTAAGAGAAAGCAAGATGAAATTACAACAGCAAACCAGGTTGTAAAGGCTGAGGAGCTAACTCAAGCGAGTAATCCTGATGTTGTACAATCACTTGCAGGTAAAGTATCTGGTTTACAAATCAACACTACATCAAACGGATTAAATCCAAACACTACTATTACTTTGAGAGGTACACGTTCTATCTCAGGTAATAACAGTGCATTAGTAGTTATTGATAACATTGTATCTACTTCAGGAATTTTATCTTCATTAGATCCGAACACTATTGAATCTGTTAACGTAATAAAAGGTGCGAATGGAGCAGCTTTATACGGAGAATTAGGTTCTGCTGGTGTTATTATTGTTACCACTAAAAAAGGTTCTAAAAACAATGAAAAGTTTACTGTAGAAGTTAAATCTTCAGCTACTTTTGAAGAAATAGCTTACTTACCAGAAACTCAAAATAGATACGGACAAGGATGGTCTGGAGAATTAGACTGGACTGACCAAGGTTCATGGGGACCTGAGTACGATGGTTCTTCACAAGTTATAGGAATTCCTTATCCTGGAGCAAATGACTGGAAATTCTCAGCTTACGAACATATTGAAGATAATATTAAACCATTTTTCCAAACAGGAACGAATTATCAAAACAGTGTTTCTATCGCATCTGGTACCTTAGATACTGGTTATGTAAACTTAAGTATTTTAAGACAAGATATTGAAGGTATTATACCAAATAATTCTCGATCTAAAAACAACTTCTCTTTAACTACAGGTAAAAAAGCTGGTAAATTTTCATTACAAGCAGTTGCTCGTTATACTGAAGATAAAAATGATCAAGTAAACGGTAACCTTTATAGAGATTTATCTAATACACCTAGTAATATTGATATTGAAAGATTCAATAGTGGAAATAATGCAGATCACTGGACATTATATGCTGATAGCCCATACTGGTTATTAGAAAACGATCGTTCTGAAGGGCGTACAAAAATTTATGACTTTTCTGCTGACATAAAATATGACTTTAACGAGCATATTAATGTTATTTTAAGAAGTTCTGTACGTAATACTAATAGTACGTCAGAATCTTACACTAACGAATACCTTGATCTTTTAAATATAAATGATACGGAAAGAGGAATTCGTTCAAATTATAGTAAATCACTAAATGATGACAGAAGAATCTATACAGATTTCTTAGTTAACTTTGACTATAACCTAACTGATGATATCACATTTAAATCAAACGTTGGATTAAATGCAACTGACAGAAGATTTCAATCTTTATTTGCTGGTGGTAACGATTTACGTTTAGAAAATTTTTATGACTTATCTAACATCTCTAATGTTGTACAATACGGAGAAAGTAAATTAAGGAAAAGAACAGCTGGTGTATTCGCTCAAATAGATTTAGGATATAAAGATTACTTATTCCTTAATGCAACTGGAAGAAATGACTGGAACTCTGTATTACCAACAGACAATAATTCTTTCTTTTACCCTTCAGTAGGTGTTGCATTTGTTGCAACTAAAGCTTTTCCAAGTTTAAAAGGTAAAATTTTAAACAAGGCTAAATTCTCTGGGAGTTGGGTTAAAACTGGTAATGCTTCTGCTTTAGGATCGCATACTATAAATTATGTTGCTCCGCAAGCTGGAGGACAACCATACTTTTTAACTCCAGTAAATTCATTTTTATTAGAAACATCAACAGTTGATCCTAATATCAAGAATGAATTTATTACTTCAACAGAATTTAACGCTAATTTAGAATTCTTAAAAAGAAGAATTACATTAGATGGATCTATTTCTTTTGGAGAAAACAAAGATCAATTATTAAACATTACCAGCTCTGCTGCAACTGGTTTTACATCTAGTTTAATTAATGTTGGAGAAACTAAAACTAACGGTATTGAAATTGATTTAGGATTTACTCCTATAAAAACTGATGATTTTGAATGGAATGGAGCAGTTGGTTATTCTGCTTACAAAACTACTGTTGAAAAAGTTACTGACCAATCAGATATCGTAAACACTGCTGGTGGTTTATCTGCTGTAGTAGGTGAAGAGTTTCCTGTAATTAGAGGTACTGCTTATACTAGAGATGACGAAGGAAGAGTTGTGTTAGATGCTGCTGGTAATCCTATAAGAAGCTCAAGCTTAGAAATATTAGGAAAAACTACTCCTGATTACATTTTAAACTTTTCAACTTCATTCCGTTACAAAAACTTACGTTTAAGTGCTGTAGCTGATTACAGGACTGGACATGTTTTCAGATCTGGAGTTAAACAACAATTAAGTTATCAAGGACGTACAATTGAATCTGCAGAAGGAGGAAGAAGACCTTTCTTATACCCTAACTCAACAATTGATGGTTCTGGTGTGACAAACACATCTGTATTAACAGGAAGTTCAAATGCAAATGGAGCTATGCGTTATTACCAAAATAACTATGATTTCTTTGACGAAAACTTTATAGTTGATGCTTCTGCATTTAAATTAAGAGAGGTTTCATTAAACTACGATTTACCTTCAAAATTCGCTTCATCATTAAACATGTCTAGATTCACAATTGGTGCAAGTGCAAGAAACATATTAACTATTTTACCAAAAGACAATAGAGATTATAATGATCCGGAATTTGGAAATGGAGTGTCAAGTTACAACTTTACTCCTCCTACACAATTCTACACGTTCATGGTAAACATTGCATTTTAATAAATAAAAACTACAGAAAATGAAAAAAATATTTAAATTATTTTGCGTCTTAACAATCTTTGCAGGAGTTACTTCTTGTGATGAGTATTTAGACGTAAATAAGGACCCTAACAATCCTTTAGTGTCAGAATTGACACCAGAAGATATGCTTGCAGCGTCGCAAAATTCACTTGCTACTACCTTAAACGGACGTATGAACCAATTAGGTAACATCATGGTCAATTCATGGTCTGCTAATGGCTCTGATTTTGCTGATCCATTCGGGAATGAATTCAGATATAATATTACTAACACTTTCTATAGTGATATCTGGTCAAACTTATATGTTAGAACTGCAAATTTAACACATATTGAAAATTATAATGATGGTGCTAACTGGGATAATCATAAAGCTGTTGCTAAAATTTTAAAAGCATTTAGTTTCCAATATATTGTTGATTTATATGGCGATTCTCCATATTCTGATATCCACCAAGGAACTGATTTACTTTTTCCATCATACGATGATGACCAAGTAACTTACAGATCATTAGTTACATTGTTGGACGAAGCAATCGCTTTAATTGATAATGTGGACGCATTAACAGTTACCCCTTTTGGTGGTGCAGATGTTATGTTGCAAGGTGATATGGTTCAATGGAAACGTTTTGCAAATACTATTAAATTACGTTTATTAGTTCGTCAAACAACTTTAGCGAATAGTGCTGATCCGTTAGCTGCTGAAACGCAAACGTATATTACTAATGAGTTTAACGACATGCAAACTGAAGGAGCTCAATTTTTAACTACTAATGTTTCAATTAACCCAGGATATTTAAATTCTGATGGAAAACAAAACCCTTTCTTTTCTTCTTATGGTTCAAATCCTCTTGGAGTAACTACAACTGGATACAGAACAGTAGGACCTTCTGAACAATCAGCAGAATTTTTAGACGGTACAGCACCTGGAACAACTTCTGACCCTAGAGCATTCCGTTTATGGAAAACAAGAGGAGAGGATCCTGGAGTTGATTCTCCTGGAGCACTTACAGGAATTGTTCAAGGAGCTTCTGGTAGACCATCTACACTAGGACTTGGTGTTTTATCATCTTCTGAACAATCATCTAACATTATGTTAGCTGCAGAAAGTTATTTATTACAAGCTGAAGCAATTCAAGGAGGATATATGGCAGGTAGTATGCAAACTATGTTTGACAATGCTATTGATGCGTCATTTAACCACTTAGGTGCTGGTGATGCAACTGCTTATAAAGCTGCAATTAGCACTTTACCTGGATTAGGTTTAGGTAATGGTACAGATTCAGAATCGATTGCTAGACAAAAATGGATAGCTTTAACAAGTACTAACGGTATTGAATTATTTATTGAGTACAACAGAACTGGTATGCCTGCAGGATTATTAACTCCTAGCACTTCTACTACACCAACAGGAGATAGACCTGTACGTTTAATGTACCCATCTTCTGAATATTCAGGAAATTCAAATAATGTTATAAGCCAAACTACTGCAGATGCTTTTACATCTAAAGTATTTTGGGATGCTAACTAAAAAATAAAAATAAGATGAAAAAAATAAAAATATTAGCTTTAGGATTAATTGCTGCATTATCTATGAACTCATGTTTAGTTGATGATGAATCTTCTGCAGATTATTTAGCGGAAACCCCTTTTGTTATTGGGTTTGACACCCTTGAAAAAGTACACATATTTGTTCCTACAGATGTAGATGTTGTTACTGATGAGGTGTTCATTTCAGTTGAAGGTGGTAATAATGGATCAACAGGGAGCAGTCGTTCATTAACATATACTGTTGATGTAACAAACCCTGCATTTACCATATTGAATGAGTCGAATACATTTGTTATTCCTGTAGGAAATACAGTAGCATCTGAACCTCTTAGATATTCGATTGACCCAACTGCACTTTCTAGTGGGGAAACTCTTAACATTTCAGTAACATTAGTTCCATCAACTGATAATATTGTTACAACTGAGCATAGCCCATTAGTAATAAATATTCAAAAATGTGATCCTCCTTTATCTGGAGAATACACTTCTGCAAATGATTCTTTAAACCCTGGTGTAAATGGAGAGGCTATTACAATTACGCCATTAGGATGTGATGATACTTATAGAGCTAGTAACATACCTATTTTCAATGGTACTTTTTCTTTTGAGTTTAGTCATGACACCGCAACAGGTACTATTACTGTCCTAGGTAGTGAAGAAATTGAAGGTGCCTTTGGAGGAACTGTATCTGGTGATGGTACCGTTTTAGGTAATGGAACAATACAGTTTACAAATTTTGTTGTTACTGCTGGTGGTTTAAGTGGATATTCATTTGATGCAGTTCCAAATTAATAAAATATAAAATAAAATAAAATGAAAAAAAATATATTAAACATATATGCAATTTCAGCACTAAGCTTATTTGGTTTTGTGTTTACATCTTGTGATCAGGATGAAGACGTTGTGAGAACAGGCAAACCTACAATATCTGTAGATACGGCAAGTAAATCTATAAGTGTAGATGAGAATGGTGATGCTAGTGTAATCTTTAACCAAAGTTACATGACACCTTTCGTAAACAATACAAATTCAGGATCTAATTCAGGTGCAGAATTACGTATTGAAGTTATAGGTGGTACCGCTGAAGAAGGAGTTGATTATAACTTTAATCTTGATACAATTGAAGATGCTGGATTTAATTTCTGGGGAGGTGAAGGTTATTACTTACCATTACCAGGAAACACCTTAAAGCATGAATTACAATTATCTGATATTTTATCTGTTAATTTTGATGCTGACGTTGAAGGTACAGAGACTATTGAATTAGCTATTCATTCAGTAGTTTTAGGGCAAATCATTGCTAATGACACAATGACTATTACAATTAATGATTACGCACCAACAACTTTAGATATATTACTAGATCTTGATGGTAACATTACTATTGATGGTAATACTGTAAACAAATGTGCTTTTGACTTTGACCTTTACGTTTCTGATGACAATACATTAATCAATGATCTAGGTCATAGTTGGTTAGGACCTGTAGGTAATTGTAGTGAATTGTTTTCTTTAGGATTAGACGGTAATGATACTCCTGGTTCAGAAAATGGCTTTATTGATAACGATCCTACTAACTGGAATGATGGTACTACGTACTATGTATGGATTGATTTATGGGATTCTTCTGCAGCACCTGCTATTACAGCACACGAAGATGTTCCTATGAACATAGTTTTCACTAAAGTAATTGGTGGAGTAAGTACTGACATTACATTGTCAATACCAGCTTTATACAGAACTGATGATCAGGACTCGAACAATGGAACTGGTGGTTCAAAAATAGCTGCTAAACTTGAAATTAACGGTAACAGTTATATCGTTACAAATTTAATTACTGGAGAAGTTACTGCATTCTAGTAAAACTCTATAAATAATTTTAAAACCACCTCTAACGAGGTGGTTTTTTTATGCATATAAATTAGTACATTTGCACTCATAATTTATGATATGAAAACAAACGAAATTTTTGGATCAAGAGCTATTATTGAAGCTATCAATTCTGACACTCAAATAGAGAAAGTATATATACTTAAGGAAGCAGAAAATGATTTGTCAAAAGAATTATTTTCTTTAATTAAATCAAACAGAATAGCACATCAATTTGTCCCAATTCAAAAATTTAGAAAGTTTGAAGATAGGAATCATCAGGGAGTATTTGCTAAAATTGCTTTAGTTAGAACTATAACTATCGAAGAACTAACAGAGCAATTAGATTTAGAAGAAAACCCAACTGTATTGTTACTTGATCAAGTTACCGATGTTCGTAATTTTGGTGCAATCGCTCGTACTGCATCATGTACCGGAGTTAAAGGAATAGTAATATTAGACAAAGGTAGTGCACCAATAAGTGCTGATGCAATAAAAACTTCGGCAGGAGCATTATTTCAAATACCAGTTTGTAAAGTAAATCATTTAAAAGATGCTATTTATTATTTACAAGGTTCAGGGTTTCAAATAGTAGCTGCTACTGAAAAAACAGAGCATTTAATTTATGATGTAGATTTAAAAAAGCCTACCGCTATAATTATGGGGTCAGAAGAAAGAGGAATTAACCCCTCTACGCTAAAAATATGCGATCACAAAGCGAAATTACCCATGGAAGGTGAAATAGCCTCATTAAATGTTTCTGTAGCTTGTGGTGCCTTTCTATACGAATCTATGAGACAAAAGTTAAGCTAGTTAACTATCCATAAACAATAAAAGCGATTCAAATGAATCGCTTTTATTGTTTTGTAATTACACTACTCTTCTTCTTCCTCTATTATTAAATTCCCATTTTCATCTAAAAAAGGAAGGTTAGCAACAAATTTTCCATTATTATCAAAGTGATCTAGAAATAAATTTTGTTGCATCGTTAATGGATTAGGCTCTTCTATTACTAATTCATTTTTAAAGAAAAAACTCAACAACACTCCTGTTACCAAACCAGACAAATGCCCTTCCCAAGATATAGAACTGTCAATTGGAAATACATACCAAACCATGCTTCCATAAATAAATATCACTGCAAATGAAATAGCGATAAGATTATATTGTTTGGAGAAAAAACTTTTAGAAATAATAAAACTAGCCAATACATATATTACTCCACTCATACCTAAATGATATGCCGGACGAGCAATAATCCAGGTAAACAAACCCGAAACTAACAATCCAAAAATAAAAACTTTTAAATAGCTTTTTGAATAGAAAAACCGGACCATCAACATTAATACAAAAAAAGATAATGTATTATTGGTTATATGTGAAAGGCCAGAATGTAAAAAAGGAGACGCTAGAATGCCTAATAGTGAATCTAATTTTCTTGGATATATACTAAAGTGATTAAAATTAAATCCGTACTTAATTTCATATAAAAAAACTATCCACATTATTAATATAATTAACAATGGGAATACTAAAACGTCGAATATTTGTTTTACTATCTTGATAGTTCTAAAATTACAATAAGTTTACCAAATTTGATAATCGGTAAAATTGTCAATAACACACAATTTAGTACTTTTACTTCATGAATAAACCATTAGCGGAACGATTAAGACCAAAAACCTTAAAAGACTATATCAGTCAAGAACATTTAGTTGGAAAGAACGGATCGTTAACACACCAGATAAACCAAGGTATTATTCCATCATTAATTCTTTGGGGGCCTCCAGGCACAGGAAAAACTACGTTAGCAAATATTATCGCAACTGAATCTAAAAGACCTTTTTATAGCCTTAGCGCTATTAATTCTGGAGTAAAGGACATTAGAGAAGTTATAGAGTCCGCAAAAAAAAACAGTGGGTTGTTTACAACTAAAAATCCAATTTTATTTATTGATGAAATACATCGCTTTAGCAAATCACAACAAGACTCACTTTTAGGAGCTGTTGAAAAAGGGATAATTACATTGATTGGGGCAACCACAGAAAACCCAAGTTTTGAAGTAATCCCTGCATTATTGTCGCGGTGTCAGGTTTATATTTTAAATCATTTTTCAAAAGATGATTTACTTGCTTTATTAAACAAAGCTATTTCAGAAGACAAAGTATTAGCAACAAAAGACATCAAAATAAAAGAAGCAGAGGCTCTTTTACGAATCTCTGGTGGCGATGGAAGAAAACTATTAAATACTTTTGAGTTAATAATTAATAATACAGATAGCGATACTATTGAAATCACAAATGAACTGGTTTTAAAATCTGTTCAAAAAAACACCATTCAATATGATAAAACTGGAGAACAGCATTATGACATAGTATCTGCGTTTATCAAATCTATACGTGGTAGTGATCCAAATGCAGCTGTATATTGGTTAGCAAGAATGATTGAAGGTGGTGAAGATGTTAAGTTTATAGCTAGACGTTTAATTATTTTGGCTAGTGAAGATATTGGAAATGCCAACCCTACAGCATTAATCATGGCAAATAACACCTTTCAAGCAGTAACCATTATCGGATTTCCTGAATCAAGGCTAATATTAAGCCAGTGTGTAATTTATTTAGCTACATCAGCTAAAAGCAACGCTTCCTACATGGCTATCAATGCAGCTCAGCAAGCCGTAAAACAATCAGGAAACTTAAGTATTCCATTATCTTTACGTAATGCCCCAACTAAATTAATGAAAGAGTTAGGCTACGGAGATGAATATAAATACTCACACAGTTATGCTAACAATTTTACTGAACAAGAATTTATGCCAAAAGAAATGAGTGGTACAAAATTTTATGAACCAGGAAATAACTCTAGAGAGAATTCACAACGTGACTTTCTAAAAAATAGATGGAAAGATAAGTATGGATATTAACCTTTAATTAACCTTAGGCAAACTGATCATTTCAACAGAATTATCTGAAGACATGAATTCCATCACCAAGCTTTCATCTTCTCCATAATAACCAAATCCAATCTTCCCATTAAACTCTATATGATAAATATCTTTTTTTAAACCTGAAACAATTATTTTTCCATCAATCGATTTAGTTTCTTTGTTTTGTATTTCAAAAAGCATCACCCCTTTTTTAATCAATAAATAATTAATTCCTTTATAATTAAAACCCCCACTATTTAATTTACTTTCAGAAGCGAGAACATTACCGATTTTCTTAACAGTCTTATCCTCTTTAATAACAACCAGATCATCGTTAGGTGAATAGCTTAACTTATAATCTCCAAAAGACTTCAATGATTTTCTAATCGCCTCATTATATGAAGCTTTTATATTTTTGGATGTACTTACACCGTCTTGAGTTTTATATAACGATTTGTTGTTACAATCGAATAATTCAATACTTATTACCGTTTTAAACATATTACTTTTAGAATGTAATACCGGATGAGCATACAAACATGTATTTGTACGTAATCTTTGAGGTAATTCATCTGTATCTAAATAAACTTCAAACCCAAGTTGTTGAAATTTATATTTTAACAACAAATTAATACCAAACTCGTTTGCTTCTTCTTGAAAATCAAATTTTGAAGGGACTATTATATATTCATATGCATTCATTTTTTTTTGAGCAAAAGCTGTAACACTTACTAATAAGATAAATATTAAAACGTATTTTTTCATAATAATTTATTCTGAGTATTATTTAATCTAAATCAAAAATAACCATTTAAGCTACAAAATATGCATTAACTCCTCTAAATGATTTACATACTTGACATGACTAGGCAAATCTTCTTTATGATAATTATAACAAATTGCATCAATCCCGAAACTTAGCGCACCAAGAACATCCGCCTCTAAACTATCACCTATCATTAATGACGTAGTTTTTGAAACATTTGCCATACTTAACGCCGTTTCAAAAATAATCGGGTTTGGTTTTTTTACACCTGCCATTTCTGAATTGACAACAACATCAAAATATGAAGCTAAATTTGTATTATTTAGTTTCCCTTCTTGAACCTCAGCAAACCCATTAGTAATGATGTGCAGTGTATACTTGGGTTTCAAGTACTCTAACAGTTTTATAGTACCATCTAACAAATGTGTTTGTCTTGATAAGTGATATATATATTGATCGGCTATTTTAAACAATATTTCATCAGAAACATTCATGCTAATTTCCGTAAAGGTATCTTTTAGTCTTTTGTAACGAAGTGTTCCCTTATCAATTTTTTCTTCTCTAAAAAGCTTCCATAAATTTTTATTAATAGTAGTATAAGCTCTCAAAAACTGAATTAATGAAACTTCTATTTTCAATTCATCAAAAATTATTTTATAGGTGATTTCTGAGTTTTTATCAAAATCCCAAAGTGTATGATCTAAATCGAAAAATATATCTGTAATATGTTTCATCTAATAGTTAAGCTATTTTTATTAAATTATTTAGTTGAATAGTCTAACAGTTTTACATAAGTTTTCCTCCATTCTTTCCATAATTCATCTTCACTAAATGTATAATTATGAACCACTAAATTAAATGTTCCGTTTACCTTTTTAACTGTATCAATCAAAATTTTAATTTCAGCTAATGCATTTGTTCTATTCCTAAACACATAATCTAATGCACAAAAAGAATTAATCTTTAATGGTGTTTGCATTTCATAATCTAAGTCGTAAAAATAAAAAGGAGTACATGTTCCTGCTCTAAATCCAGCTTCTGAAACATACCCCATTGTATAATCCGATGTGATTTCTAAATCGATTAAATTTCTATACACTATTGGTAGTTTTAATTTAGAAAACGAATTTTTTGTATGCATTAAAGGCTTATTGAATATCGTTTCAAAACGATTCTTTTCTTCCTTCAAAACTTCTTTATCATCTAAAGCTAAATACGACCCCTTTAGCCCTACTTCAAAATAATCAGAAACTGATTTTATTAAAGACACAAAGTGTTTATTCTGAAAATTAATACTTTTATCATATACAGAGTAATCACCTAATAAAAAGAAAAAAACAGGTTTTAATTGTCTCTTTTTATGATTATTTATCAACCATTTAAAAGTATCATAAGGGTCTTTTCGTAATTTAAACAATACTAAATATCTATTATATATTTCAGAAAATTCTAAATTAACAATGTTTTTAAACGTTCCCCCTATAGCTCTAACAACTCCTTTATGCAGATACTTGTATGCTACAGGAACGTCTATTATTGGTTTTAACTCAAACTCTTTTTCTGGGAACGCATAATCAGGGAAGTGCTCTTGTAAAACAGCTTTAAACTCATAAGCCCAAACATCAATAACCGGTGACTGTAAAAAGTGGTGTTTATATGCAATACTTTCTTCTGGAGGAAATCTCCCAAAATCATCTGCTACATATGGCAAATACTCTTCATACCTACTCAGCAAATAAAAACCAGCTGCAAAAACATCAAAGGGCAAACTACTCCTTGAACCACACGGAAAAAAACACTTAGTATCATTCCAGTTTTTAATTGTTATATCTACATCTGACACCCCTTCTTCATATAATAAATAATGAGATTGAATGAATAACTCCTTTGCTAAAGGTTGTTTTGTATAGGACATTTTAAGTCCTTGGTGTGCAATAAACTCTTCTACAACTGTTGTGAAAAAAACTTTTACGCCTAATATCCTAGTACATATATGTTTAAAAACATATGTTAGCCTAGGTGTAATTTTATGTGTGTATACTAATAATTCCATCACAGTAATTCATCATCCGCAAAACTTACATAAGCACGTTCTGTAATTATTAAATGGTCTAATAATTTTATATCTAAAGATACTCCTGCAGTTTTTATTTTATAAGTAATTTGTTTATCCGCCTCACTTATTTTTAAGGTTCCTGAAGGATGGTTGTGGCATACAATTAAAGCTGTTGCTCCAATTTCTAAAGCTTTTTTCATCAATAACCTAACATCTACCAACGTTCCGGTTATACCACCTTTACTTAGTTGTTGTTTTGATAAAACTGTATTAGAATTATTTAAAAATAACACCCAAAATTCCTCATGCTGTAAATCGCCTAAAACGGGTTGCATAATTTCAAATACCGATTTACTAGACTTTATTTTATCAAAAAATTGCTCATCTCCTTCTCTTCTTCGCCTTCCTAACTCTAAACCAGCAACTATACTTATTGCTTTAGCTTCTCCAATTCCTTTAAATTCTTGTAATTGAGAAACTGATAATTTCCCTAATGCATTTAAGTTATTATCTACCGAAGCTAGTATTCTTTTACATAATGCAACAGCACTTTCATTTCTATTCCCCGAACCAATTAATATCGCTAATAGTTCAGAATCCGTTAATGAAACCTTTCCTTTAGCGAGAAGTTTCTCGCGAGGTCTATCTTCCTCAGACCAATCTTTTATGGAAAAGTTATTTTTCAATAGTTATTTGTTAATTATTAACTTCACTTCATCAAAATCCAACCCCCCATAATTTCCTGAGCTCATTAGTAATAATACTGAATTATCTAAATTCATGTTAAACAAATGAGTTTTAAATCCTTCAGGGTTAGTAAATACTTTTAAATCATTACGTTTAAAAGCATCAAATATTTGTTGCTCAGAAACTTCTTCTAACTTTTTTATCGCCACTGCACTTGGTGAATAAAATACTATTGCTTCATCTGCAGCGTCTAATGCGTTTTCATATTCTTTTAAAAACTCAGCATTTAAACTACTATAGGTATGTAACTCCAAACAAGCAATTGTTTTACGAGTATTGTATTGTTCTGCCACTGCATTAGTGGTTGCTTTTACTTTACTTGGTGAATGTGCAAAATCCTTGTAAGCAACTTTTCCTTTGCTCTCTGCTATTTTCTCTAGACGTTTACTTGCTCCTTTAAAGGTTGCAATTGCCTCATAAAACTCATCTTCATCGACTCCCATATGCTGACAAATCCATTTTGCTCCAGCAAGATTACTTAAATTATGATTACCAAATATTTCAATTGGCATTGGCCCTTCATTAGTCTCCAAATAAGTTTGTCCGTCGATAATTTTATACTTAGGCAATTGATACGGATAACGTTTCATATGCTTATCCGATTCTTCTACTACTTTCTTTACTATTGAATCCTCTTCATTATACACCATTATAGCTGCATTGGACATACAGGCGAGAAATGTTTCAAACTGCTCCACATAATTCTCCATTGTTGGAAACACATTTATATGATCCCATGCAATACCGCTTAACAATGCTATATTTGGCTTATACAAATGGAATTTTGGTCGCCTATCAATAGGTGACGACAAATACTCATCCCCTTCCAAAACTATAAAATCATTTTCTTCAGTAAGGTGCACCATAGTATCAAAACCTTCTAACTGAGCACCAACCATATAATCCACATTCTTATCATGATAATGCATTACATGCAATATCATTGAAGTAATGGTAGTTTTACCATGAGAGCCTCCGATAACTACTCGTGTCTTGTTTTTTGATTGTTCATATAAAAACTCAGGATACGAATATATTTTCACACCTAACTCTTGAGCTTTTAATAACTCTGGATTATCTGCTTTAGCATGCATTCCTAATACAACAGCATCTAATTCCGTTGTTATTTTTTCTGGGAACCAACCAAATTCATTTGGCAATAATTCTTTTACTTTTAAGCGTGATTTTGAAGGTTCAAAAATGGTATCATCACTTCCTGTTATTTGATATCCTTTTGTATGTAATGCTATGGCTAAATTGTGCATTGCACTACCTCCAATAGCTATAAAATGTATTTGCATAGTTCGATTTTCTTACTAGAAGTAAATATAAGTATTTGAAAAGATTTTATACCGCTTCGCTATAAGAATTTGAAACAAAGGCAGAAGATTAATTCTTCATCAATAAAATCAGCTCCTTTTCTTCTTGAGCAGCTTCTAAATCAGGTTTTTCTGACAAAGCTTTTTGAATATAATTGTAGGCATTACGCTTATCTGACTTATAACGATAGATTTGAGCTATCCGATAATTAGCCCATGACTTAGGCACGCCGTCTTTTTCAGAATGGTTTTTGATATAAATTTGTAAGCACTTCAATCCTTTATCTAAAGAAACATTATACTGAGCAGCAACTTTACCTATCAAATAATTTAAATGATTACGTTGTAGCTTTTTTGAAGCTACTTCATAATTAGAAATTGCTTTTCTTGGTTGATTTGTTTTTTCATACAAACCTGACAGTTTACTATACGTATGCGCTGAACCTCCTATTGCAATCGCTTTTTTATAATGCGATTCTGCGTCTGATGGCCTATCGTTATATTCGGCTACATAGCCCAAAGCTAAGTATCCATCTACCTTTGACAGTTGTAGCAATTGATATGCATACTTATTTGCTTTCTCTTCACTACCTCCTACTAGTTTAGGAAGACTTATATATATTTCAACTAATGCCCAACGAGCTTCAATATGATTTATATTTAACTCCACGGCACGATGTAAATGTTTTTTGATATCCCCAACTAAAGTCAACGCCTTTAGCTTATTTGATGCTTGTGCCTTATATGCTAAAACACCTCCATATTTAAAATGGTAATTCGCGTTTAAATCATCTAGTAAAACTAATGGTTTATAGTATTTTAAAGCTTCGTCCCAGTTTTTAGCATATGCTGCTATATCCCCTAAGTATTCCTGAGATTTAATAGTATTAGGGTTCACTTTTAGAGATAATAAAAAATATGGTTTTGCTTTATTCCATTCTGAGTTTTCATAATGAGCTACTCCTTTCTCAAAATCAGTTGATTGAGAAAAAGTCAATGTATTTAAAAACAATAAAAAATAGAAATATTTCATATTTAAATTTATTCCTGTAAAGCTATATAAATCTTTAATTATTTTCTAATTACTGATCCTTTTTCAAACGTTACCCAAATACCTGTGCTACATAACGGCTTTTATTTACTTTTCGTCGAAAAAACCAAGTAGTTAATCGAAAAAATAATGCCTTTAACCATAACATTTGTTAATTAGTACTAACTAACGATCGTTTATATAGATGTACATCTATATAAACATCAATACTAAATTAAACTTTCATACTAATGAAAACTAAATTAAGCTTACTTAACAGCTACGCAAAACTTATTATTTTTGTTATAGCTAGTGTGTTTATTTCACAAAAAAGTTTGGCACAATGTCCAACAGTGGGTAACCCTAATGTTATTACATGTGCGTTTGACGGAACAAACACAACAACAGTTTTTGATCTTATTACATTAGCCTCAATTACTGGTGGAAATCCAAATATCGAATGGTATGATTCACCTACTGGAGGAAATCTTATTTCATCAACAAATAATTTGAGTGATGGAATATACTATTTGGACACAGATACTGCTGAATGTTCTCCAAGAATAGCTATTACAGTAATAGTAGATGGTGAAGGAACTCCTTCAGACACAGTAGGTTTTGCCTCTGGAAGATGCTATGGAGATACATTAACTGATGCAGAAAATGGTTTTGTACCAACCGGAGATGATATTTTATGGTATAGTGCACCTACTGGAGGAGCTCCTATAAATGAAAGTACTCAAGTATTTAATACAACAAACTTTTATATTAGTTATACAGAAAATGGTTGTGAAAGTGAACGTTCATTAATGCAGTTTCTCATTATCCCATCCACTCCTCCTGTATTTAGTATACCGGACCCAATTTGTTTATTAGCTGGAGTAAACATTACCGTTGCCGATTTAAACGCTTATGTTACTAATGCTGGCGGAAATACAATATTATGGTATGATACTGAAAATGATGCCACAACTGACTTCCCTGGAGATGGTAATTCAAGTAACGACCCGTTATTAACTTCCGAAATTATTATTGATGGAGAAGATTATTGGGCTGTGATAGAATCAATTCCTTGTCCTAGTATTCCTGGTGTTATAATTCCTAATTTAGAAATTCAACCTGAAACTGGTACTCCTAATCCAGTTGGACCATTTTGTGAAACTGATGGTATCGCAGGTACATTACCAATTAATGCTGACTTAACAACAATGTTAACTGGAACAGTTGACGCAGGTGGTGTATGGTCTGAAGATAGTGGTACTAATGAACTATCTAATGCTTCAGACACTACAATAAGCATACAAAACATCTATAATAGTTTGGGTGATGGCTCATATAGTTTTACTTACACAGTAACTAACGGAACTCCACCGAACACTTGTATTTCATCTACTACAATTACAATTGTTATAGACCCAGTATTAGTTGCTGGAACTGCAGCTGCTCCACCTATTATTTGTGAAAACAATCTTGTTAATAATTTTGACTTATTTACCTTACTTACTGGTCATGACACAGGAGGCACATGGAATGATGATGAGGGTACAGGTGCTTTATCAGGAAATATTGTTGATTTAACAGCAATTACACAACCGTACGACCCAACTGGATATGATTTTACATATACTGTCAATAATGGTACAGCTTGTCCACCTGAAACAGAAACCGTAACTATTATAATCACTGAGATACCTGATTTAGTTATTAATTCTCCTGAAAACTTTTGTATTACAGATAATACTACTAGCACTATAGATCTATTTACGTACTTGACTACTGATTCATCTGGAGGAACTGGTATATGGACTGATACAAATGGTACTGGGGCTTTAATACTTCCTAGTACAGTAGACGTTACCATGCTACAAGGACTAGGTGACGGATCTTACACCTTTAATTATGCTGTAAATAATGGTGATGGATGTATAAACGATATTAACATGGTAGTAGTAATAGATCCAGAAAATGAAGCTGGAACACCGAGTTCTACTACTATATGTGAAACAAATCTAGTAAACAACTTTGATTTATTTACATTATTAAATGGTAATGACCCAGGTGGATCTTGGGCAGATGATAATGCTACAGGTGCATTAACCGGTAACATTGTTGATTTAACAGCAATAACTTTACCTTACAACCCAGTAGGGTATAACTTTACATATACCGCTTCAAATGCCTCATGTCCTGATGATATGGAAACTGTTACAATTATATTAGTTGAAACACCTGAAGCTGGTACTAATGGGAATTTAAATATCTGTATCACAGCTGTCACTCCTACTTCAACTGATTTATTTACAATATTAACTGATGAAGATGCTGGTGGAAACTGGACAGATCTTTCAGGATCTGGAGCTTTAACTTTACCAAGTACTGTAAATATTGCCATATTACAAGCTTTAGGAGCTGCTACTTATACATATGAGTACAGTATTGATAATGGAGATGGATGTATTGATATAGCACAAGTAAATATTATTATTGAACCAATACCTGAACCTGTAAATGCAACCTTAGATGTTTGTTTAACTGATCTTGTTTCTGGTACTATCCCTTTTACAACATTAGACAGTTTTGTAACTGCACCTGGAACTCCAGGAACTGTTGACTGGACAATTGTTCCCGCTACACCTGCTTCAACTCTTACGGATCCATTAACAGGAAGTATTGATTGGACTCAGATAATAGCCAATTCAACAGTAGGAATAAGTACCACTTTTACATATCATGCCTCATCTAACACTAGTGTTGATTGTAGTCCTGATTTAGGAGATGTAATAATAACAGTGATTGATATTCCTGCTCCTTTATATACAGGTACTAATACATATTGTCCTAATTCAGGCAATATAACTGTTCAAGATATAATTAATGACTTTACTGCTTTATTAGGAGGAGCAATAAATATCTATGATGTAAATCCTGGAGGAACCCCATTAGATCCTACAACAGTACTTGTACCAAACACATATACATTTTATGCTGCCGAACAAGATTTAGTAGGAGCTGGTTGTGAAAGCAATCCAAGAACAATGATTACTATTACGGTGAATGTAAATTCTAATGCAGGTATTGACGGTAATTTGTCTGTATGTACGACTTCAAGTACTCTAATAGATTTATTTACTTTATTAAATGGTACACCTGATAATGGAGGAGCTTGGACTGGCCCAATAGCTACAACAAATGGCGACCAAGGAACTATAGATCCAACCTTATTAACAGATGGTTTACACACATTTACTTATACAGTAACTGGTATTGTTCCTTGTCCAGATGCTACGGCAGTTATTGATATTACAATTGACTCTTTACCAAATGGAGGAACAGATGGTTTAGATCAAAACTTATGTTCTACAGATGCAGTACTAGATTTATTTACTGTTTTAACAGGCTCACCTGATGCAGGTGGAGTTTGGTCACCAGTACTTAATAGTGGAACAGGTGTTTTTGACCCATTAACAGATACTGCTACTACATATACATACACAGTAACAAACGCTTGTGGAACTGCTACACCAGCTGCACAAGTTACCGTAAATGTTACTCTGACTCCTGAAATAAATAATCCAGGAGACCAACAAGCTTGTGATAGTTTTGATTTATCAGTACTTCCTATTACAGGTAATAACTTAACAGGTAGTCAAAATTACTATGATGCTCCAAATGGAGGAGGTACCATTTTAACAACAGTTACTACAGTAGGGGTTACAACAGTTTATATTTATGATGAAACATCACCTACAATTTGTAGTGACGAAGAGAGTTTTACAGTTACAATTACAACTACTCCAACAATTAATCCAATAACTCCTGTTGCAGTTTGTGATACTTTTGTTTTCCCAGGAATTACAGGGGCAAACTTAAACAACCCTACTTATAATTCTGAAGCAGATGGATCTGGAACTTCTTTTACAGCAGGAAGTCAGTTTATACCTACAACGGCAGGAATGTATACATTTTATATGAATGATAGTAATGGACCTACTTGCACTACTCAAGTGCCATTTACTGTAGAAATCAACTTAACTCCTGATGCAGGAGCAGACAATACTACCGCTGTTACATGTATCTCAGATGCAGATTTTGACTTAACGACATTATTAGGGGGAACTCCTGATGCAAATGGAACGTGGTCACCAGCTTTAACTAGTGGAACAAACACATATAGCCCTGCTGATGATGGTGCAAATACTTACACGTATACGGTTGCTGGAACAGCACCTTGTGTTGATGCCACAGCAATAGTAACTATTACTATCCAAAACCCAGGTTTACCAACAGTTGTTGATCAATCATTTTGTTTATCAAGTAACCCTACTGTAGCAGATTTAACTGCGACTGGAACTTCTTTACAATGGTACAGTACAGAAACAAGTACAACTCCATTAGCAAATACTGAAACTTTAATTGATGGTGAAGACTATTGGGTATCCCAAGATAACGGATGTGAATCTTTACGAGTTGTTATGATAGTAACAATTGACGACCCTGGAACTCCAGATATTACGTTAAATGGAAATCAATATTGTGTAGTTGACAATCCTTCTTTAGCTAATTTAGAAACTCAAATAATTAACGACAATAATTATGCTATAGTTTGGTATGATGCTGCTACTGGTGGGAATGTTTTAAATTTAACAACACCTTTAGTACATGATGAAATATATTATGCTTCATTTACATTTGTGCCATGTGAAAGTTCGGTACGATTCCCTGTAACTGCAGACTTAACTGATTGTGATAGTACAGACTTGATAATACCTAATGCTTTCTCTCCTAATGGTGATGGACAAAATGATACATATACCATTACTAATATTGATATTTTATTCCCTAATTACACCGTAGAAATCTATAACCGTTACGGTAATATCGTATATAAAGGTAATATCAACACTTCTGATTTTGATGGAAAATCAAATCAAAGCAGTTTCATTTCTGAGGATATACTTCCTGTAGGAATTTACTATTACATTATCGATTTTAACGATAGTCAAAGGAACCCTGAACAAGGACATTTATATTTAAGCAGATAATTTTAAGTTAAAGAACTAACTATATAACGATGAAAAATAATATTTTATTCATACTAATCTTAACATGTGCCTGCTTTAAAGGGATAGCACAACAAGATGCTCAATTTACACAATACATGTACAATATGAGTGTAATAAATCCAGCTTATGCTACATCAGATTTAGATGTTATTAATTTTGGTGCCATCCATCGTTCACAGTGGGTAAGTGCTGAAGGTAGCCCAAGATCAACATCTGTTTTTGCTCATGTACCATTGAAAGATAATATAGAGGTTGGAATATCTTTACTAAATGACAACTTAGGTGATGGGACCATTAATGAAAATATCATTACTGCTGATTTTGCATATATTCTAAAGCTTAATGAAACAGTAAAACTTTCATTAGGAGCTAAAGCTGGTGTTAATTTATTTAATACTAATCCTAACGGAAGAAGATTACCTGATGGATCTATTGTTGGATTAAATAGTGCTGATCCCGCTTTTAATAATATCAACCAATCATTCCTTAATGCTGGAGCGGGGGCTTTTTTATATACCAAAAAATATTACCTAGGGCTCTCTGTTCCTAATTTCTTACCGAACAAACACTTAAAAGATGAAAGTGGATTTAAAGCAATTGGTGTTGATGAAATTCATTTTTTCTTAACAGGTGGATATGTATTTGATATTAATGACAATTTAAAATTCAAACCTGCAACCATGCTAAAAGCTGTTCAAGGAGCTCCTTTATCTGTTGATATAACTGCGAATTTTTTAATTCATAATCGATTTGAAGCTGGTGCCGCTTATAGATATGACGATTCTGTTGCTGGATTAGTTGGTTTTAAAATAACACCTAGTTTAAAAATAGGATATGCATATGATTACACCCTTAGTAATTTAGGTGACTATAATTCTGGTTCGCATGAACTTATGATTCTTTTTGACCTAGGTAAAATAGGATTTACTAGAGGTTATGAAAAATCACCAAGATTCTTTTAAATCAATTGCATCATATAATTACTGAGAAAAAACAACAAAAATGAAAAAACACATACTAACCACATTGCTTATTTTATTTTGTGCAACTACAACTTTTGCACAAAGATGGGAATTAAGAAAAGCTAATAATCTTTTTGAAAAAAGAGCTTATGTAGATGCTGCTGAATTCTACTCTAGATCTGAGAAAAACCAAGAAACACTTAAAAATTTGGGGGATAGCTATTACTTTAATACCAAAATGAAAGAAGCTTCTAAATGGTATGGAGAATTAGTAAATAAGTACAGTGAAAATCTTGACAATACTTACCTTTTCAGATACGCTCAGGCACTTAAAGGAGTTAAAGACTATGAGAAAGCTGATATTTGGATGGCAAAATATGAAGCTGCTCAAGCTGAAAGCACCACTGAATTTATGTCAGAGGTAGATGCTAATGTGCCTTTTCTGTATGAACTTAAAAGCTCAGGAATTAATGAAGATGTATCAGATTTTGGTCCTTCTTTTTTAGGGAATGATAAAATTATTTTTGCTTCATCTAGAAACCCTAAAGCAAAAAATTATAAATGGAATGATCAATCTTATTTAGATTTATATACCGCTGATATTTCTGAAGATGGTAGTTTAACTAATCCACAATTACTAAAAGGCCATGTAAATACTAAAAAACATGAGGCAAATGCAACTGTTACTAAAGATGGTAAAACCATGTATTTTAGTAGAACTAATTATACAGAAGGTAAAAAAGGAAAAGATGAGAATAAAATTACCCATCTTAAAATATATAGAGCTGAATTAGTAGATAGTGTTTGGACAAAAATCAGAGAATTACCTTTTAATGATGTTTCCTACTCTACTTATCACCCTGCACTAAATTATGACGAGTCAAAATTATACTTTGTATCTGATATGCCAGGAACTATTGGTGGTATGGATATTTTTGAAGTAGACATTAATAAAGACGACACTTATGGAACACCTAGAAATTTAGGTCCAAAAATTAATACTGAAAAAAGAGAGCAGTTCCCATACATGAGTGAATACAATACATTGTATTTTGCTTCTAATGGACATTTAGGCTTAGGTAATCTAGACCTTTTTTCTAGTCAAATAGAAGAGAATATATTTTCTGAAGCTAAGAATTTAGGAAGCTCTATTAATAGTAGTTTGGATGATTTTTCATTGATAATAAATGAAACTACTGATAAAGGATACTACTCTTCAAACAGAGATAACAACGATGATAATCTGTTTGAATTTAAACGCGAGGAATATATTAAGCCCGTTTACATGGTTGAAGGTGTTGTAACGGATAAGAAAACTGGTAAAATATTACCTGGATCATTAGTAACTTTAATGGATGATGATAATAATGTTATTGCAGACACTATAGTAAAAGCTGACGGGAAATATTTATTTAAACTTGACCCTAATCAAAAATATATGGTTAGAGGGACACGTAAATTATATAATCCTTATGATGTAAACTTCTCTACAGATACAGAAGGTAAAATAAGTCATGATATTGTATTAGATCTTGAATTATATTCTGACAAAGAAGAGAACATTATAGCTTCTACTGATGGAACTACTCAAGTCAAAATCAATAAAATATATTTCGATTTTGACAAATGGAATATACGACCCGATGCTGCTAAAGAATTGGATGTATTGGTTGCTGTAATGAAAAAATACCCAGAAATGGAAATTGAAGTTAGTGCGCATACAGATGCCAGAGGAACATCAGATTATAACTTGGAACTATCACATCAAAGAGCAAAATCAACTTTGGAGTATTTAGTAAGCCAAGGAATTACAATCAACCGATTAAAATCTATAGGATATGGAGAAATGCAACCACTAAACAAATGTGGTGATAAATGTACAGATCCAGAGTTCGATTTAAACAGACGTTGTGAGTTTAAACTATTAAAATAAATATACAATACATAAATAAAAAAAGGAAGCCAATTGGCTTCCTTTTTTTTGTTCCTAATTCACATGAGAGCTTTACTCATTGAAAAGCACCTTTCACTCATTCTTGATTGGAACACTTTTTGTTTTACCTTTACTTTACCTTAAAAAGGTATAAAATAGAACACATGAAACAACTACTAACTATATTAAGTATTATCCTAATTACAACTACTCAAGCACAACAAAATTTCGAAAAACTCTGGACGAAAGTAGAAACTTTTGAACTAGAAGGAAAGATGAAATCGGCAAATGAAATAGTTGCTACTATTTACAAAAAAGCAAAAAAGAAAGACAACAGGAACCAATTAATTAAATCATTGTTATATCTGTCAAAGTTTGCACTAGTATTACAAGAAGATGCGGAACTGTTAGTTGTTCAAAATTTGGAGACAGAAATTTCGAAAGCTACTTTTCCAACCAATGCCATATTACAATCTATTTTAGCAGACTTTAAATGGCAATACTTACAACAGCATCGTTGGCAGATTTACAACAGAATAAAAACAACTGAGGTTATAAATACTGATTTCAGAACCTGGGATTTAAACACACTATTTACATCCATTCACACTGATTTTAAAAATTCTATAGCTAACAGTGTTGTCTTACAGAATTTATCTATTTCAAATTTCAATTATATTTTAATTAATGACGTAGAAACAGAAAAGTTACGCCCTACATTATATGATTTATTAGCAAATAGAGCATTAGCTTTTTTTAAAACAAATGAATCACGCATTACAAAACCAAAAGAACGATTTCACATTGATAACGACGCTTACTTTTCAACAAGTTCCGAATTTATCAAATTGAACATAGCAACTACTGATACTATATTTTCTCAATATGAAGTATTAAAAACGTATCAAGAATTAGAATGCTTTCATCTTCAAAACAAAAACACAGAAGCTCTAGTTGACACTTACATTAATCGATTGAACTTTGTAAAGAACAATAGTACAAATCCTCAAGACAGCACTGGGTTGTACACTAAATCACTTCAAAAAACCTACACCAGCCTTTCAAAAAGAAACGGATATGCTACAGTAAAAGCATATTATGCAAAAGCTATTTACGATAATGCTACTTTAGAAAAGAACCCTGAAAATAGAACTACAGCTTTAGCTATTTGTAATGACATTATTAAAAACTATCCTAAGTCAGAAGGTTTTGCAATCGCAACTAACTTAAAAAACATCATACTCCATAAAAGTATTCGATTACAAAATGAAGAGATTATTCCTATCAATAGCTCCTCTAAAATTTTAGTGAATTTTCAGAATATCAAACAACTACATCTTGCCATTTACAAAGTAGATTATGAGCATAATTTTAATCAGTATAATTATAAAGACCGAGACTCGATAATTAAACAATTCTTTAAAAATGCACAACCAATAAAAGAATTCACTACGCTATTACCTCAGAAAAAAGATTACTTTACTCATTCAACAGAAATTGTAATCCCTGAACTAACAAGCGGACAATACATTATTCTAGCAACTAAAGATCCTTCAAAAAACACTAACGAATTATTTGCGTATAACTATCAAACCGTATCCAATATAGTTTGTATCGAATCGAATTATCATGGTAAAAAAGTATTACAAGTTTTAGACCGTATCAGTGGAAAACCAATTGAAAATGCTAAAGTAAAAATTGCAGATAAAACAAAATACACCAATACAATTGGGGAAGTTTCTTATTCTAAAAAAAACAGACATGATGTTGTAATTACATATCAAAATGATGAATTACATATAGGTAGTATGTATACTAACAACTATTACAGAGAACCTAACAATAAAAGTAAAAAAACTAGATTTCAAGGATTCTTATTTTTAGACAGAAGTATTTATCGCCCTGGGCAAGAGGTTCTTTTTAAAGGAATCGTTTTAGCTAGAAAAAACTATAAAACAAATGTAGTATCCAAAGAAATCTTTAAAGTTGTAGTTAAAGACGCGAACTACCAAGAATTTAAAAAATTCGAATTAACTACTAATGAATATGGTTCATTCTCTGAAAGCTTCAAACTTCCAAAAGATGTGTTAACAGGTAACTTTAGTATCGTAATTGAATCCTTAAAAAAAGAGCATTCAAATAATTTCAATGGAGGACATACTAGTTTTTCAGTTGAAGAATATAAGCGTCCAAAATTTGAAGTTAGCTTTAGCCCTATTACTGAAAGTTATATCGTAGATCAGAATATTTGCGTAAAAGGAAATGCAAACGCTTTAGCAGGTTCAAATATAACAGAAGCTAAAGTTACCTACCGAGTTGTTAGAAAAACACAATATTCCCACTGGAGGTATTGGAGCAGATATGCGCATACCGAAGCACAAGAAATTATACAAGGAGAAGTTACAACAAATGAAAATGGTGAGTTTGAAATAAACTTCAATGCCGTACCAGATTTCGCGAGCAACAAAGAAGGCTTACCAATATTTAATTATGAAATCATTGCAGATGTAACTGATATAAATGGTGAAACAAGATCGGCTACTACAAATGTAAAGGTAGGGTATCACTCCATGAATGTCGCCATTACTACTGCTGAAAAATGGAATACAACTGCTAATAATTCAATCAATATCAAAACAACAAACTTGAATGATGAATTTGTACCTACAACAATTACTGTACAGGTATATAAGCTACAAGCTCCTAATCATATTTTAAGAACCCGAAAATGGAAAGCACCTGATGCTCCGTTACTTTCTGAACAAGAATTTAAAGCTTTATTCCCTCATGAAGCATATACTGATGAGGACAATATTTCCAAATGGAAAAAAGGCGCACTCGTATTTGAAGAAACGGTTGACACTAAAAATAAAACTACACTTGATTTAAATACCTTAAATTGGAAGTCTGGAAATTATGTAATTATAGCCAAAGGAAAAGATGCTTTTGACATCGAAATTGAACAAGAAAAACGTTTTTCAGCAACGAATTCAGAAGACACTTATTTAGCAGATAATAAATTATTTGATTTTGAAATTTTAAATGCCGAAACTGCGAAAAAAGATGGTTTTATAACTGTTAAACTACTTACTGCTGATCAGAATTTACACGTACATACCGAAGCTTATTTTAGTAATGATATTATCTATAAAGAAAGTATACTTCTTAACAGAAATAAAACACTTCGTATTCCATTAACTTTTCTTAACAAAGGAATTATCAATCCTAACAGCTCAGTGTTGCTACAGTTTTCATTAGTTCGTTTTAATCAACATATTACTAAAACAACTACCGTTTCATTAGCGGAAACAAAAGAACTATTAACTATAGAAACGAAAACTTTTAGAGATAAACTACAACCAGGTGCTAAAGAAAAATGGAGTTTTACGGTTAAGAATAAAAAAGGCGTACAAGCTGAAATATTAGCGAGTATGTACGACGCTTCTTTAGACCAATTTAAACCTCACAACTGGACAAACACAATTGACATTTATGATTATTATCATAATAACTATGCACGAAAAAGCAGCAGAAGTTTTAATACAAGAAGTTTTAGTTTAATTAATTTACAGAATAGCTCTCATTTAAATTTCAATAAGCAATACACACAGTTGAATAATTTTGGATTTATAATACGAAAAACTCGAATTATGTTACGTGGAAAGACCGCAGGCATTGAAGTACAATCAATGGCTATGGAGGAAGATCTTGAATTAGAAGAAGTAGTCGTTTATGACGCTCTTAGCATTGAAAAAGAAGAAGCCCAAATGGACCCTTCTGAGAATAAAACACAAAAAACAAGAGAGTTGAATTCTGATTTCAAAGCAATCGTGGCCCGTAAAAACCTAAACGAAACAGCATTCTTTTATCCGCATTTAAAAACAAATTCAAAAGGAGACATCACATTTGAATTTGAAACACCAGAGGCTTTAACGCGTTGGAAAGTGCAGTTATTTGGACATACAAAAACTGGAGTTTCAGGAAAATTCTCTCAAAATGTAGTTACTCAAAAGGAATTAATGGTAATGCCTAATCCTCCACGCTTTTTACGCGAGAATGATACGATTCTCTTTCAAACTAAAATTGCTAACCTTTCTGAAAACACATTAAATGGTTTTGCAAAACTTGAATTGTATGATGCTATAACAGGAAAAGACATAACATCTAAACTAATGTCAGTTCGAGCGCAGTCGAGAACAATACAAGACTTTACAATCAACAAAAAAGGAAACATTGCTGTATCGTGGAAATTAACTATTCCAAAAGGAATACAAGCGGTAGAATATAAGGTATTGGCAAAGGCTGGAAGCTTCACTGACGGAGAATCTAATGTATTACCTGTATTAACCAATAGCATGTTAGTTACAGAAAGTATTCCAATTACGGTACGTTCCAATAGTAGTAAACCATACAGTTTTAGTAAATTAAAAAACAATACTTCCACTACTTTACGTAATCACCAACTTACATTAGAGTATACCTCTAATCCAGCGTGGTATGCAATACAAAGTCTGCCATATTTAATGGAATTCCCACACGAATGTGCCGAACAAACCTTTAGCAGGTATTACGCAAATAGCATTGGTAGCCATATTATAAATAGCAACCCGAAAATTAAAACCGTATTTGATTCTTGGAAAGCAAACGGAAAACTGTCACCTAAATTAGACCAGAATGAAGAATTAAAACAAATTTTAATTGCAGAAACACCATGGTTACGAGATGCACAATCAAACGCAGAAAAGAAAAAACGATTAGGATTATTATTCGATATTGAAAAACTAGCATCTGACGAAAAAAGCATCTTGAAAAAACTAAAACAGATGCAACTATCCTCTGGTGGTTTCCCTTGGTTTAGTGGCGGAAGAGAAAACGAATATATCACTCGTTATATTGTTGCAGGATTCGGGCATTTACAACAACTAAGTGTCATTGACCCTTCTGATAAAAAGAATGCGATTATTGAGAAAGCTGTTACTTTTTTAGACGCAAAGTTTATTGAAAATCACAATAGGAAATTAAAACACCAAACTATTGAACAGATCACTGTAAGTCATTACGAATTACATTACTTGTATGCTCGTAGTTTCTTCAAGAATACTGTTCCGTTTCACAAATCGGTAAAACCAATAGTAAACACATATATCAATAAAGTTAAGAAGGATTGGTTAAACAGAAGTTTGTTACAAAAAACGATGCTGAGTATGGTATTACATCGTTTTAACGACAGGCAGCTACCTCAGCTAATTTTAGAACACTTAAAAGAAACTTCAATTACTAGTGAAGAAAAAGGAATGTATTGGAAAAGTAACACATCAGGTTGGTACTGGCATGAAGCCCCTATAGAAACGCAAGCATTAATTATTGAAGCTTTTTCAGAAATCACAAATGATAAAAGTACTATTGAAGAGCTGCAAATTTGGTTGTTAAACAACAAACGCAAGCAAGACTGGAATACAACCAAAGCAACCACAGAAGCTACCTATGCTTTACTCCTTCAAAAGAATGATTGGTTATCAGTAGAAGGAACTATTAAAATTAAAATTGGTGATGAGAAAATCAATACTAAAAAATTAGACGAGACTAAACTAGAAGCTGGAACTGGATATTTTAAAACTTCTTGGAATGCAACAGAGATTACTCCAAAAATGGCAGATATCTCTATAAAAAACACTTCTGAAGTTACACAGTTTGGCGGATACTATTGGCAGTATTTTGAGCAATTGGACAACATCACCAATGAAGAACATACGAATGACATTAAGTTACATAAAGAACTCTTTGTAAAGAAGAACACAAATGATGGACCTAATTTAACTAAAGTTAAAAGCACTAAACTACAAGTAGGTGATTTGGTTACAGTTCGAATTGAATTACAAGTAAAAGACAATTTTGAATTTGTGCATTTAAAAGATATGCGAGCAAGTGCCTTTGAACCTGTTGATGTAATTTCTAGTTATAAATGGCAAGATGGAACTGGATACTATCAAAGTACTAAGGATGTAGCTACACATTTCTTCTTTGACCGATTAAACAAAGGAACTTATGTACTGGAATATGATGTTCGTGTAAACAATGCTGGAGATTTCTCTAACGGGGTTTCTACCATACAAAGTATGTATGCACCAGAATTTTCAAGCCATAGTAAAGGAGTTCGTATTTCTGTTGAAACAAAATAAAATGCTAATTCCATCATTTTTTTGTATCTTATAAGTAGTAACATTTTACTATACTTAATGAATGAAAGAGGAACAATTTTAAATTTATTAAATAACTTTACCACTAAACATAAGAATATTTCTTGGAAAATGAAATGTTTATATTCTGATGGTAAAGGCACAACTATGAATCAAATAAAAATCATTAGTCAACCTCAAAATAACAATATTGGAGTTATTGTATACCAAGTTGAAACAGGAATCGTTTCGGTTTGTAAATATCAAAAACTTATAAAAGGAAAATCAGAAAACATTATTGATATGTTATTAGATCTGATTAATTATAGTAAAGGCCAAATAATAAGTTCTTAATCTAAAAATGCATTCATTACTGGAGTCTAAAAACTAAAAAAGGCTATCTAATAATTTAGATAGCCTTTTTGTATTATATGTAATGAGCTATGCTAAATCAAACCGATCAAGATTCATTACCTTAACCCAAGCAGATACAAAGTCTTTCAAAAATTTCTCTTTAGAATCTTCACATGCATACACTTCAGCTATTGCTCTTAATTCAGAATTTGATCCAAAGATTAAATCAGCTCTTGTTCCAGTCCATTTGATGTCACCAGTTGCTCTATTTCTTCCTTCAAATACATTATTATCATCAGAAATTACTTTCCATGTTGTTCCTAAATCAAGAAGATTGATAAAGAAATCATTAGTCAATGTATTAGATTTGTTGGTAAAAACTCCGTGATTAGAATTATCAAAATTGGTGTTCAATACACGCATACCACCAATAAGAACTGTCATTTCCGGAATTGTTAATGTTAATAATTGCGCTTTATCTACTAATAATTCTTCAGCTGATGCAATGTGGTTTTTCTTTCTGAAATTTCTAAAACCATCTGCTTGTGGTTCAAGATAACCAAATGACACAACATCAGTTTCTGGTTGAGAAGCATCAGATCTTCCAGGTATAAAATCAACTTTAATAGTAACACCTGTATTCTTTGCAGCTTGCTCTACACCTACAGATCCTCCTAATATAATTAAATCAGCCATAGAAACTGATTTATTATCAGTTTGAGCAGAGTTAAATTCTTTTTGAACACCTTCAAAAACACGTAATACTTTAGATAAACCTACTGGGTTATTAACTTCCCATTCGTTTTGTGGTGCTAAACGAATACGTGCTCCATTTGCTCCACCACGCATATCAGACCCACGGAAACTAGACGCTGAAGCCCATGCAGTAGATACTAACTGAGGTATAGATAATCCTGAATCAAGAATATTCTTTTTCAATAATGAAATGTCTGCTTCGTTAATAATTGTATGTGTAACTACAGGAATTGGATCCTGCCAAACTAATATCTCTTTAGGAACCTCAGGACCTAAATATCTAGCAATAGGCCCCATATCACGATGTGTTAACTTAAACCACGCTCTAGCAAATGCATTTTCAAATTCAGCAGGGTTTTCGTGAAACCGTTTTGAGATTGCTAAATAAGTAACATCCTTCTTCAATGCCATATCAGCAGTGGTCATCATTAATGCTTCTGTTTTAGATGTATCACCTGCCTTTGGTGCTTTTCTAGCGTTAGACGCTTCTGTTGGCGTCCATTGGTGTGCTCCAGCAGGACTTTTAGTCAACTCCCAATCATAATTTAAAAGTACATCAAAATAGTCATGATCCCATTGTACTGGATTAGGGGTCCATGCCCCTTCTATACCACTAGTTATTGTATCATCTCCATGGCCAGTTCCAAATGAATTTTCCCAACCTTTACTTTGCTCTTCAATACCAGCACCTGCAGGTTCTTTACCTACATATTCATCTGGATCTGCTGCACCATGTGCTTTTCCAAAAGTATGTCCTCCAGCTACGAGAGCTACAGTTTCTTCATCATTCATAGCCATACGGGCAAATGTTTCACGAATATCTATTGCAGATTTAAGCGGATCAGGGTTACCATTTGGACCTTCAGGGTTTACATAAATAAGCCCCATTTGGACCGCTCCAAGCGGTTTTTCTAAATCATGCTCTCCAGAATATCGTTTATCTCCAAGCCATTCTGTTTCATTTCCCCAATAAATATCTTGTTCTGGCTCCCAAACATCTTTACGTCCCCCGGCGAATCCAAATGTTTCAAATCCCATAGATTCTAACGCACAGTTACCTGCTAATATCATTAAATCTGCCCAAGAAATTTTCTTTCCGTATTTCTGTTTAATTGGCCATAATAATAAACGTGCTTTGTCTAAATTTCCATTATCTGGCCAACTGTTTAGTGGTGCAAAACGATGTGTTCCTGAACCAGCTCCTCCTCTACCATCTGTTACTCGGTATGTACCTGCACTATGCCATGCCATTCTAATAAAAAATGGCCCATAATGTCCGTAATCTGCTGGCCACCAATCTTGAGATACCGTCATTAGATCAACAATATCTTTCTTTAATATTTTTAAATCAATGCTATTGAACTCTTTAGTATAATCAAATTCTTTTCCCATAGGGTCAGATTTTGAAGTGTTCTGACGCAGTATGTTTAATTTTAACTGATTTGGCCACCAATCTCTATTTGATGTTCCACTACCTGCAGTCTGTGTTTTGGCTGCATTCATGTATGGACATTTACTTTTCTCGCTCATAACCTACTTTTATTGATTAAATTTAAATCTAACTAGCTCATTTATGGGTAGTTAAAACACCAACCATAGTATAAAGATAAAGAAAGTTTACAAGCATTAAGATAAATAAAATTGATTGTTGTTATATTTACATCAATTTTACCTATACTCCATTATTGTAGATTAAAGGGATTCTAATTTTATTTTAATAAAACATATTTCTTTATAAATAGCCTTCAATCATATTATATGAATGTACAGTTGGCTCAATATCAAATTCAAACCATTCTTGTAAATCCATCTCAAAACCTACTCCATTTAAGTAATTATGCAATGCTAAATTTAATCCGGTTTTATATTTAGTATGATCAGCTCCTTTAGGGTCTTCATGCCATAAATCATTTTGAGCAAAACCTTCAAAAGCAGGCCCTGTTATCGTAATATCAAATTCTTCTGGATCAACACCAATAGGACTATGAACCGTAGTTGTAAATTGATGCCAAAAAGCAGATTGGATGCAATTATTTTCAAACAACTGACGTACAACTTCCAAGGAATCAATAGTTTCTTGATCCGTTTGTGTTGGAAATCCATACATTAAGTAGGCATGTACCATAACTCCGTGCTGTGCAAATGCATTAGTTACTCGTGCTACCTGACCAATATCTACCCCTTTTTTCATTTTTTTGAGTAATCTATCTGATGCTACTTCTAAACCACCAGTAACAGCTATACATCCCGATTTCGCTAACAAAGCACAGAGTTCTATATTAAAGGTTTTTTCAAAACGAATGTTTGTCCACCAAGTAATATACACGCGTTTTTCAATTAGCTTTTCTGCCAAGGCACGCAACATTTTTGGTGGTGCTGCTTCATCTACAAAATGAAATCCTGTTGTTCCGGTTTCTGAAACTATCTTTTGAATTTTAGCTACTAAATCATCCGCTGTAGTATTCTGATAATTACCAATATAATCAAGGTTTACATCACAGAAGGTACATTGTTTCCAATAACATCCGTGTGAAATAGTTAATTTATTCCATTTCCCATCACTCCACAAGCGATGCATGGGATTCATAACATCTAAAAAAGATAGATACTTATCATGAGGCAACCCAACATAACTAGGTGCCGGTAAATTTTTATGATGAAAAATCGTATTCGGCAACTTATTCTTATAAATTACTCTACTATTTTCCAGTATATAGGTGCGCTCTAACTCACTTTTATCTATTTTACCAGCTAGATATTCAGTAATACGCAATAATGGCGCCTCTCCATCATCTAAACTTATAAAATCTACATATTTAAAAACTCTAGAATCTTCTAAACTTCTTAGTTCTGTATTGCAATATCCTCCTCCAAAAGCAATTTTAATATTAGGGTGATTTTTCTTTATAAACTGTGCACAACGTAATGCAGCAAATAAATTTCCTGGAAACGGAATAGAAAAACATACAAATTTAGGTTGATGAACTTTTAATTTATCCACTAAAAGTATCAGCATTTCATCTTCAATGATAGTTGGATCGTATAGCAAGAATTCTTCCAATCCGTTAAAACTAGTTGCTGATGTTGCAATTTGCTCCGCATATCTTGTAAAAGAGAAAAATTCATCTACATTGGCTTGAATGAAATCACCTAACTCTTCAATAAAGATAGTTGCATAATGTTTTGCTTTGTCTAATATTCCTAAATTACCGAAAGCCCAACTTAAATCTTCTTCAATATTTAAAGCACGATGTGCCTGGGGTAAAAACCCGTGATGTAAAATTTGATATGCTTGAGTTACTTCTTGGTGTTGTAAATAACTAATTACCATTTCTACTTTATGAATATACTCTTCTCGTTGTTGCCAAACTAAAGGATATTCATAATTTTTATGATTATCAGCTTCACGAAATATTTTACGGATAAAATCAACTGTAAATACTTTTGAGAATAACTCAATACTCAAATCACATTGACCCACAAACACTCCTTTTTCGTCCAAAAACCCTTTTAAATATGCGGTTGCTGGATATGGTGTATTCAGTTGTGTAAAAGGTGGTGTTATTAAAAGTGTTTTAATTGACATGTAATAAATATCCGCTAAAAGTTATGAATTGCAAATATACTGCTTATAGATTTCATGTGTAACTAACTCCTTAAAACAAAAAAAAGACCAACTTCATAGCTGGTCTTTTACCCGAAAAATATATGCCTTTATTTAATTATTAATTTCTTTGTAATCATTGCGCCATCATTATAGTCAAAATGCACCAAATAAGTCCCCGTTGCTACGCTTACTGGAATAGTTACTTCATACGTTTTAGCATACTCTTTTTTACTTACAAAAACTTCTTGTCCTAACATATCATATAATCTAATGTTTTTAATAGAAAATAATTTAGGGTTATTAACCTGAATACTTTGTATTGATGTGTTGTAAAAAATCACCAAATTATTTTCCGGAATATCAAACTCTTCAACTATTAATACTTCTGAAATTTTAAATACTACAGCATATCTGTCAGAAAATGTTCCAGTTTGCAAATTAAATTCTACTGCTCCTTCTCTCAAATTAGAGAATACATTTGTTTGTTTATCTAAAAAATAAATTTCAATTTCTGAAGCAATTCCTTGCAACTCTTCAATAGAAAAATTTGCTATTCCTTCTGATGTAGATTTCACATGTAAAGGAATTTCTAATTCATTTTTTATTTCACTTATTGTTTGAATAACATATGTATCATCTGCTAAACTCCATGATATATCGATTGGATTCACATCTAATAATTTTGCATCATATCCAAAATCTACTCCTTCCGTTGTTCCTTCTTTTTCTGCAAGTAATAATTGTCTTTGCAAACCATTTGAAAAGCTCGCATTAAAATACAATCTATTTATATCAGCTCTTATAGGTGATACATTACTATTTGACACTACTTCATTAGATTTAGTAAAAACTGACTCTCCACCTGATTCTTTTTTAAATACTCGTTGTCCGTTATTAAACTTAACAGTTCCTCCTTCTCCTCCTTCAACAAAAAATCCTTGACTAACTGGGATATATCGTTGAGGTAAAACCGACGCCGTTCCATTTGAGGAAACCATAGGGTCAGGTATTGCCATTGTTGCTCCTGATAGATTATAAGTAGCATAACCACCGTGATATTCTGCCAACACATGACTATTATTTGTTGCAAAATGCTCCCAGAAATACAATGCTCCTGTAGTTACTCCTGCACTTATCACATCTCCATCTTCTTCTATAACACCTATATTATCTAATATAAACTGATCCGCATCTAATGCACTTGGATATGGGTTACCTAGCAATGATGTATTCGCAGCAGTTAATGCATGATTAATATCTCCGTTATTTGGTTTTCCGACAAATGTGTAATTTTGAGAATTTGAAGTAGCTCCCGAACCAGAACCTTTCATAGTATATCCTAAACCTACTTTTATATCTTGATTCTGATTTACTTGTTGCCATGATCCATAATCTTCTACTTGATTATCAAAAGTAAATATCCAGTAGCTACTCAAAGTTATTGGTATAGTTGGAGCTCCATTATATCCTCCAACCCAAGTAATATTCTGTGGATTATTTGCATCAGTACCGTCGCGTAATACTTCATCTATTGAGGAAGCCTCATTAATTGTAGATGAGTTGATTGAACCTACAGGGGATGACCAAAAGTTATAGGAATAAATATCTCCTTTTCCTTGCTGATCTCTTTCTAGTGATCCAGTACTAGCTACATCTAACTCTGAATTAGAAGATTGAATTAATTGCGACTCACCAACTAAATCAAGCTTCCCATCTAGTTTTAAATAACTTGTAACAGTTAATCCTTGGTCATTTTTAACTTCTAATTCACTATCAGTATCAATCAATAAACCTAGAGTTTCATGAGCAGTACTAGTTTCAATATTATCTTCAATTTTCACTATTGCACAATTTGGATGTGCTCCAGTAATATCCCAAAGATTCCCATATAACCAATTATTTTCGTTAGCCCAATCGCCATCACCTCCTGACTTTGTTACATATGGCATTGGCGCAGTGCGTTCTTGGTACGTACGCATATTATTTAACCCCCCATTTACACTTGATAATGAAGCATCTGGGGTAACTCCCGTATTCACAATTTCCATTTTATAATACAATTCTAAATCACTCCATAATAATCCTGGTATATCTCTGTTTAAAACCACTCCTCTAACATTACCTCCATTATCTTCAATTTCTTGATTAATTTGATGATGTAACTGAGTATCTGTCAACGCTTTTTTATAGACTCTGCACTCATAAATATCTCCTTTAAAATAATTATTATCGAATTCAGTATTTCTACCAATTTCAAAATCATGATCAGAATTCCATGACGAAGTGTTATTAATTTTACTTCCGTTTAAAGTGCTACAAGTCCAAACTTTATCTCCGTTTAAAAATAATTTCACTGTACCTAATGAACCATCATAAATAGCAGCTACATGATTCCATTTCTTTGTTAATAGCTTGGGCGCACTTGAATCAGGTGTTTCAACTGAACTACTCCCTCCAGACCCTTCCGTTTTTATAAATGCTTTTAGTCTGTTACTAGAATCTACAAAAAGCCTGAAATTTCTTTGTCCCATAATTTCACCTCCAGTAAAATCATCATCTAATTTTACCCATGACATCATACACGCTTCACTCTTATCTCCTAAAAATGCACTTCTGTTTACAAAGTCATTAGCCCCATCAAAATCCAAAGTTTGTGGTATACAGAAGCTAAAGTTCCCTAATCCTGAACCATGAATATTTCCTGGTGTGCATGTTAAACAATCTTGCCATAAAAAAGTAATGCTCGTTATATAATTATTATCTAAAAAATTTACTCCAACTATTGCATCTGTACCACTAGTTGACCCTGAATTTGCATTAACAACCCCTGTAGCATCATTAGTTGTATATGAAGGCGTTACAGAATTTGTAAATGTTGGATATATTGTATCTCCTGTTAAAGTTTGTGCACTAATCGTATATTTATCGCCACTGACTCCAGTTGCATTTACATGATATAAATCAAAGGATAAAGCAAAAATTGGTGAACTAAAATTTATGGTACACGTAATTCCTGAAGCAGCATAACCCATAGTTAATAAATCCATACCTTCATACGCACCTCCTGCTGCAGTTGTACCTATTTTCGGAGTCTGTGCTCCTCCCCATACTCCAAGTGCACCAGTGTCTCCAGTAAATGTTACTGTAAAATCGATACCTGAAGTATCAACATCTGTATATGTATTTGATAATGATCCTGCAGGTAACCAATTATATTCATTAGGCAAAGATGGAGCTGACGTCCAATCTAAAGTAAAATTTTCTCCGCAAGTCGGAGGAGAATGCAATTGTGCTTTGACGCTAATCGTTAGTAATAAAAATATGCTTAATAATTTCCCTGAAGCTTGTGTAATTTTTTTCATAGTTAGTGAGTATTACTTATTTATTGTCATATAACTCTTATAGGGTAGAGTTATATATATTCAAATGGGGGCTTCATACGTTTTTATCAAACGTTAACAATCGTCTCTCTTGGGGTCGAGAATATGATAATCCCTTTTTTGAGGATTATATAAAACTATATATATGTAAACTGTAAAAGCAGCCTATACTTTATAGACCTCATGTAAGTGATACTTTTGGGAAGTATTTTTTTAATTTTGATTGTTACGCAATCACTCGTTAATAAGCTACTCTTTTTGGGATAGAGTATTTTTTGTAGTTATTTAAATGCTACTATGAAATAAATATAAGAAGTATTTTTAGAAGTGTTACCCAATATTTTTGGTTTTTCGACAAGTGAATCAAAAACTCGCTAAAATACATTATTATCAAAAAATTAACAATTAAAACGAACTATTAACACCTGAGACTTTTTTTACCGACTATTTTTTAAAAAAAAGCTCGTTTACTTTTCACAAACGAGCTAATGACTCTAAAGTATATGGTTCATTTATATTAATCCTTAGGATTTAACATTCCCCATAATTTATCTTTTAATTCCATAATTCCTTTTTGGGCAACAGAAGATATAAACATATAAGGTACTCCTAAGGTTTTATCCAGCTCTACTTTCATTTCTGCTTCTAACTCTTCATCCAACATATCTGACTTAGAAATGGCTATAAAACGATCCTTATCTAACATTTCAGGGTTATACACCTTCAATTCGTTCAATAATATTTCGTATTGCTTTGCGATATCATCAGCATCAGCCGGTATTAAAAACAACAGAGTAGAATTACGCTCAATATGACGTAAAAAATAATGTCCTAAACCTTTACCTTCAGATGCTCCTTCAATAATACCAGGTATATCTGCCATTACAAAACTCTGAAAATCACGGTACTCAACAATTCCTAAATTCGGTTTTAATGTCGTAAACTCGTAGTTCGCTATTTTTGGTTTTGCAGAAGTAATTACTGATAATAAAGTTGATTTCCCAGCATTTGGAAAACCTACTAAACCAACATCAGCTAATAACTTCATTTCTAAAGTTACATCCTTTTCTTCACCTTCTAAACCAGGTTGTGCATAACGAGGTGTTTGATTCGTTGGCGTTTTAAAATGCCAGTTTCCTCTTCCTCCTTTACCTCCTCTACATAGAATTACTTCTTCATTATTCTCTGTAATTTCAAACAATACTTCTTCCGTATCAGAATCTTTAACCACAGTTCCTAAAGGTACATCTAAGAAGATATCTTGTCCATCAGCACCAGTACTTCTACTTTTACTTCCATGGCCTCCTTGTAAAGCTCTATGGTGACGTCGGAATTTGAAATGTAATAAAGTCCAGTAGTTTTCATTACCTCTAAGTATGATATGACCTCCACGTCCACCATCTCCTCCATCAGGGCCACCTTTTTCAATATACTTTTCTCTATGTAAGTGCATAGATCCTTTACCTCCTTTACCAGAAGATACGTGCAACTTTACATAATCTACAAAATTTCCTTCAGTCATTCTATTTACTTGAAAAAGAGAGTTTTATTTAAAAACTCCCTTTTGTTTAATACTCTTTATTTTTAAATATAACTTACAAATGAAATTATATTAATTCAATTTTCCGGATTATGCTTCTACATTTAATGAGTCAATTACAGTACTTAAACGAGCAGTAATATCCTCTATCGATCCAATTCCGTTTACAGAATGAAACTTTTCTTGTTCAGTATAAAAATCAATTAACGGAGCAGTTTTTTCATTATACTCGTCAAATCTGTTTCTGATTTTTGCTTCATCTTGATCATCTGCTCTTCCAGAAATTTTACCTCTTTCTAATAATCGTTCGATTAAAATCTCATCATTTGCTTCTAAAGCTACAGTACCAGAAAGCTCCATTTTTTTAGATTCTAAAAACACATCTAATGCTTGTGCTTGTGCAGTTGTACGAGGAAACCCATCAAATATAAATCCATTAGCGTCAGTGTTTTTTTCTACTTCAGCCTGCAACATATCAATCGTAACAGAATCTGGAACCAATTGTCCTTCATGAATGAAAGACTTTGCTAATTTTCCTAATTCAGTGTCATTTTTCATATTGAAACGAAAAACATCTCCCGTAGAAATGTGTACTAAATTATATTTAGTTTTTAAAAATTCTGCCTGCGTACCTTTTCCTGCTCCAGGTTTTCCGAATAAAACAATGTTAGTCATGTGTTGTGTGTTTTTTATTTGATAAACTTCCGGTAAATCTCTCCCTAATCCATTATAATCTAAACCATAGCCTACTATAAATTTATTTGGAATTTCAATACCTATATAATCTATTTTTAAATCTTTTCTAAACGCTTCAGGTTTATAAAACAGTGTTGCTATTCGCAAATCTTGCACTCCTTTATCTTCAAAAATATCGTAAATAGATTCTAGTGTATTTCCAGTATCTATAATATCTTCTAGTATCACAACAGTTCTTCCTGCTACATTTTCATTCAACCCAATTAAACGTTTGATATCTTCTGTTGACTCTACTCCTTCATAGGAAGCTAGTTTTACAAAACTTACTTCACAAGGTTTAGGGTATTTTTTTACAAAATCACTAACTACCATAAACGAGCCATTTAGTACTCCAATAAAAATCGGAATGATATCTCCTAAATCAGCAGCAACTTTAGCTACCATTTCATTTAAAGCTACATCTATTTCTTTTGCAGATATAAATGGCGTAAAATATTTGTCGTGAAGTTTGATTTTCATAATCTAATTCTTGAAAGGTGCAAAGATACTCAATTGATTAACGATTTCTATTCTTTTGATTCGCATTTTTGGAAACGCATAAAATAATTAATGTATTTTTGTGCTCACAACACAATAATATAACATTTAGATGAAGACATATTTTTCTTCAAATTTTAAATTAGGAATACTTGGTGGAGGACAGTTAGGACGTATGTTACTCCGTGAAACCAATAAGTTTGATATTCAAACCTATATCATTGATCCATCAAATGATGCTCCATGCAAAAAATATGCTGAGCATTTTGAACAAGGTGATTTATTAGATTTTGATACCGTTTATAATTTTGGAAAAAATGTAGATATACTTACATTTGAAATTGAAAGTATAAATATTGAAGCTTTACAAAAATTAGAACAAGAAGGTATTATTGTTTACCCCTCAAGTAAAACGTTGAGTATTATTCAAAATAAAGCAACTCAAAAATTATTTTATACTGATAATAATATTCCAACCGCTCCTTTCAGTAGGTTTGCATTTACATCTGAAATTAATGACGCTATTAAAAACGGAGGTGTTCAATTACCTTTTGTTTGGAAGGCTGCACAGTTTGGATATGATGGAAACGGAGTTAAAGTAGTCCGTAAAATTGATGATTTAATTGGTTTACCAAATACAGAATGTATCGCTGAAGAAATGGTACCATTTAAAAATGAGTTAGCTGTAATAGTTACTCGATCTCCTTCAGGCGAAATGAGAAATTATCCAGTAGTAGAAATGGAATTCCACCCAGAAGCAAATCAGGTAGAATACGTAATTTGTCCTGCAAGAATTTCTGATGAAGTCGCTAAAAAAGCAATTGATATTGCTTTGAGAGTTTCAGAGAAAATTAATCATGTTGGTCTATTAGCCGTTGAATTATTTCAAACTCAAGAAGATGAAATTTTAGTAAACGAAGTAGCACCAAGGCCTCATAACTCCGGACATCAAACAATTGAAGCTTCATATACCTCCCAATTTGAACAACATATTCGTGCAATTTTAGATTTACCTTTAGGTAACCCTGAAAACAAAGTCGCTGGAATTATGGTGAACTTAGTTGGTGCAGAAGGTTATTCAGGAGATGTTGTTTATGAAAACATGAACACTATTTTAGCAATGGATGGTGTTACACCACATATATATGGTAAAAAACAAACCAGACCATTCAGAAAAATGGGACATGTTACTATTGTAAATGAAGATATTTCAGTTGCTAGAAAAATTGCCCAAAAAGTAAAAGAAACTATAAAAGTTATTAGTAAATAAACATATATACTTATGCCACAAGTAGGAATTATAATGGGAAGCACAAGTGATCTTCCTATCATGCAACAAGCTATAGATATTTTAGCAGGTTTTGATATTGAAGTAGAAGTAGATATCGTTTCTGCTCACAGAACTCCAGAAAAATTATTTGATTACAGTAAAAATGCACATTCCAGAGGTATTAAAGTAATTATTGCAGGTGCAGGTGGAGCAGCACATTTACCAGGTATGGTAGCTTCTTTATCTCCATTACCAGTAATAGGCGTTCCTGTAAAATCAAGAAACTCTATTGACGGATGGGACTCTGTATTATCTATTTTACAAATGCCTGGAGGAGTTCCTGTTGCTACTGTTGCTTTAGATGGTGCTCAAAACGCAGGTATTTTAGCAGCACAAATTATTGGTGCATCTGACAAATGCGTATTAGACAAGATACTGATATATAAAGAAGGCTTAAAACAAAAAGTACTTAAAGGTGCTGAAGAAGTAAAATCAAAATATTAGTATTTTCTACACAATCAAAATCATCAATCACTTTTAGGAGTCAAAACAAATTAAAATTATGAATGCATTATTAAGTCCCTTTGATTTAGCGCCGTTTTCTAAAATAAAAAACGAGCATTTTTTACCATCTTTCAAAAATGCAATTGCTCTAGCTAAAGAAGAAATTAATGCAAT
>Ga0209395_1000645_pt1 | contig 50602 bp, 39 predicted proteins | sample GOMGulsemesocosm_3_FD_184635 | JGI IMG/M metagenome (GOLD analysis project Ga0209395, IMG submission 184635) | Methane-oxidizing microbial communities from mesocosms in the Gulf of Mexico - GOM9D Gulf of Mexico (SPAdes) (version 2) | ecosystem: Environmental > Aquatic > Marine > Cold seeps... | reverse complement strand
AATGAAATAGTGGCCTTTGATCCTCGAGACAAACAATTACATGTTATTTATGGTCCCAGCCAACATTACATATATAGCTATGACTATTCGTTTGAAAGTGACCGTTTTGCTGTCATTAGTCGAGGAGATGATAATCAACATTATATTGAAATGCTAACACGTTCAGGTGAAGTTTTATCGTCGTATCGTATTAAACGGCGTCCGCAAGATTCAAGTTACGAGTTTTACAATGTGTATTTTCACCCCGATGGAAAATCACTTGTGACTAATACATCATTAGGAATATTTGATTTATCTTTTAAAGGAAGGTTAACGCCGATAAATACGTTAAGTCAGCCCTATTTATTTGATGCTAATTACCATCCTGATGGTAAACGTTTAGTAGCAAGCCAGCTTAATTTGGATAAAGACATACTGCATCTTCCATCACTTTCATCCACGAATGAAGCGTTGGTCATTGCCCGTTCAAATAATATTGATGAGCAGGGGAAGTTTCAACCATATGGTAATGCCATAGCGTTTATGTCACTACGTACGGGCAAACTACAATTATGGTTGATTGACGGCAGTAAACTCACACAGTTGAGCAACATACCAGATGGATTTGTCAGCGATTCATTTATTTGGTCACCCAGCGGAGATGCGATTGCAGCTATCGATAATGATCAACTCATTATTTTTGACCTAGCAGGAAACTCCACATCGTATACAACATCCGGTCCGATAGAAGCGTTAATGCAATGGACGACAAGTAATGAGTTGATCATTGGTGCTAAAGAAAATAATCAATCACATTTGTTCTCGTTTACTATCGCACGTGAAACGCATAAAGGTGAGTTGAAGGCGTTTAAAGTACCGCCTAGTATTTGGGGGCAACAACGATTAAATCAGCAGCTAGTTTATCTTGATGAGGCTAAGCGAGTATGGCTTGGTCAACATGATTCACGACATCTTAGTTTGCTTGATGGTCAAGTATTTAAACATCCCTTAGTTATTTATAATGATCAATTATGGGGAATTAATAAGTCTCGCCAGTTATGGCGATTTGATATGGTGACAGATGAGTTTGTCATTGAAAAGCAATTGGACGAAAATACGATTAATTTAAGCGATGTTAGTCACCAAGGATTTTTAATTAATTATGTCATTAGTAATAAAAAAGAACTTGTTGAGTTTAGTTATCAAGAGTGATGGTCATCTGGCATAGAAATGATGAACTGTATACCGCCAGTTTTTGGTGAAGAGCAATCAATAGTGCCTTTAAATAATTGTGTGACCAGGTTGTAGACGATATGCATACCTAAGCCACTACCACCTTTATTACGTTTGGTGGTCATGAAAGGCTCAAATATTTTGTCTGTTATTTCTGCATCAATGCCGTGGCCATTATCGCAATAGGTCATAAGGATCCGTTGGTCTACTTGTTTCAATGTGATTGTAATATTGCCTGATTTTTTGTGCTCAAAGCCATGAATAATGGAATTGTTTACTAAATTTGACAGTATTTGATAGAGCGGACCAGGGTAGGTCATTATTTTTATGTCATTATCACCGTCGATATTTATAGTGATGTTCTTGTTGCGCAATAAAGGCTTTAAGGCGATAGATACTTCCTTCAGATATTGTAATAAATTTATGTCTCGAACCGCTTCAGTACTTTGATCTACAGCGACTTGTTTAAACGTAGAAACAAGGTGAATTGAACGCTCTAAATTCGATAATATAAGTTCATACCCTTCAAACTCTGACGCTAAGGAACTATTCAATTTAGAGGCCGTTAGTTGCTTGTTATCAATCAATGTTTTTAGATCTTTCACAACACGTTGATTATGAGAAACAGCTGTTTTTACGATGCCCAATGGCGTGTTTATTTCATGCGCTACCCCAGCGACCAATGAACCTAGAGCCGCCATTTTTTCACTTTCTAATAAACTTGATTGCGCTTGTTGTAATTCATTCATTGCCAGTTCTAACTTTGTATTTTTCGCTGATAGCTGCTTTGTTCTCGCAACAACTGTATCTTCTAATTGTATGTAGGCGAGTTTACGAGAGCGATAATACCAATAGGTTAACGACATTAACGTTATCAAATAAATGAACTTACTGAATGTATTCCACCACCAAGGCGCCGCTAAGTGAATGTGTAATTGATGGACATCAGACATGACACCGTTGGCGTTTTTAACGTAGGCTTCAACTATGTATTCTCCAGGGGGTAATTTCATTAAATTAAATTGACGGCTCTCTTTATTCATCGTTATCCAATCTTCAGATAATCCAACAACGCGGTAGTAATATTGTAAATTTTGTCCTGTGTAATCTAATGCGGTGTATTTAAATGATAAAATATCTTGCTGATGATTTAGGTTTATTTTTGTTGTGAATTCTGTTTTTAGTGAGCTAATTGAGGGGGAATTAATGGGAGATATGGCATTACCCAAGACGGTGATTTCTGATAATACAAGTTGAGATATTGTGGAGTTATGAACTAATTCCTTAGGATCAAACTGATTAAAACCATTAGAACCGCCAATGAAAACTCGTCCACTTGGCGATAATTGTGCTGCTCCGACGTTAAACTCTAAAGCTTGAATTCCATCTAAAAGGCCGTAATTTGTGACTTTATAATTTCTGATGTTGATTCTTGATAGACCTCCACTGGTTCCTACCCACATGGATCCTTGATTGTCAGCTAATACATCCCATACTGCTTCATTGCTTAAACCTTCTTTTTGAGTGATATTTTTAACTAGATTCATATTACTATCAATAATCACGATTCCTTTGTCTGTTGCTATCCATATATTACGATCCGGTCCAGAGGTTATTGAGTAAGTTATATTAGTTGGACTGCCACTGATAATAGAAAAATTCTCCAATATATTGTTGTGGTATTTGTAAACGCCGTCGCCAGTAGAAGATATCCATAGCGTGTTCTGATCTACTGTCATGCTATAAAATGATGGGGGTAATTTATCTGAATGTTTAAAAAATGGTATAAGCTGATTAGACTGCTGATCTATTTTAAATATTCCCTGATTATTGGCAGCGACAATAAGATCATTATTGTATAAAACCAAGTTAGTAAAGTTTTTTGTCACATTTGGTGCTGGAGTAAATAATTGTCGTGATTTTTTTGTGGAAAAATCATACATGATTACTCCTCTACCAAATGAAGAAAACCATATTTTTCCTTGGTGAATGGTCATGGAAGAAACAAACAATAAATCTAGTTGCTTTAATTTTGGGTAATAATAAGAGGCGGGTTTTATGCTTTTACCGTCAGATATATAAACCCCTCGTGACGTTGCAATCCATAAGCGATTACTTTGATCAAATAAGAAGTCTCTAATATCTTCATTAAACGTAAAATGGTCTTTAAAAGTACTGTCATCAATATGACCAAACTGACTGCTTTTTAAGTTTAAATGACTGATGCCATTATACGCTGTACCAACCCATAAATTATCTTCGCCTATGGCAAGTAGAGATAAGATATTGTTATCAATGAGCCCAACTACTTGTTGTTTATTATGTTGATAGTGTTTGATTAAATTACCATTGAAGTTGATTTTATATAAACCAGTTTTGCTCGATGCCCATAAGTACCCTTGTTGAATTTCCAGTTGATTGATCGTCTTTAGTTCTCCTATTGTGATGTTTTTTTTCCATTGGGCATATTTGAAATCGCTATTAATATTGTAGCGCGCAATGCTGCCATCATCATGACTAACAAATATCCAATTTTCAAAAACAACTATTGATGTGGAATTTATAGCCGTAAGCTGTTCTACAATATTTGTATTATAGGGTTGTTTAAAGACGCCTGAAACAGTTGCTGCAAATGTTGCATTAGTCGTTTGCGTTACAGATTGCACTCGTAGAGGAGGGCTGATTGAGTTTTCAATTACATTACCTGTTGTAGCGTCTAACGTAAAAAAACCTTGATTAAAGGTACCGACAACAACTTTATTCTTGTGACAGGATAGTTTGGATATTTTATTGGACGGCAGCTTGTTATTTTCTTTGGTGTAGGAAGACAATACACCTGTCCGATAATTATAACGACTGATGCCAGAGCGAGTGCCAATCCACAGCTGTTGATAGGGAGAAATACATAGCGCAGTAATGTAGTTTCCTGCTAATAAAGAGAAATCGGGCTGTTTGTTGGAAAACTGCTTAAATTGGTAACCGTCATAACGATTCAAGCCTGCTTGAGTACCTACCCAAGTGTAGCCCAATTCATCTTGTACCATAGACAATATAGCAGGCTGACCTAACCCGTGGCGCTGATCAAGTGTGATAAATAATTCATTGCTCGTTATAAACTTAAATGCAGGAGCGACTGCACCACCGTGGCTGTGAAAATTAAAGGCAAGTAATAACAACGTTAATAATAAGTATCGCACTTTAATCCTTGACGTTTTACTGATGCAAATATAAGCATAGCAGTTAATTTGTTTTGATGATAAACAATGCCTAAATCAATGTTAATAACATTAAAATACATCTTTAGTTGCGGCCCAACTTGGTATGTGATGTTATGTGTTTATTGACAATTTATAGTTGTAACTAAAGGTTTTAAAATGAGTTTTTGTGATATTTCTAGCCCTACCCATTCAATGATGCCATTTGAAGATGCGATGTCTCGTATGCTCAATAGCATTTCCCCTATTGAGGATAGAGAAAACTTAGGTTTAGAAGATTGTTTAGGGCGTGTATTAGCCGCTGATATTCAGTCGCCTTTGAATATGCCGCCATTTGATAACTCAGCGATGGATGGTTATGCGTTAAGTGTCGAAGGTTCACAATCTATAACAACTTTGACGTTAATTGGAACAGCGTTGGCCGGAGTGCCTTTTGAGCCCATTGTTGGTGCTGGTGAGTGTGTGATAATTATGACGGGCGCTAAGCTGCCTCAGGGTTGTGACAGTGTTGTGATGCAAGAATTAGTCAATGTTGATGATAATAAAATTAGTTTCAAGCACCCTATAGCTCAAGGTCAATGTGTACGTACTTGTGGCAATGAATTTAAACTGGGTGAGGTAGTCCTCAAACGAGGAGATGTGATGAGCGCTAGGCACATTGCACTTATTGCTTCATTAGGATTAGCCACAGTAGAGGTTTTTAAGCAGCTTAAAGTCGCCATATTTTCTACGGGAGATGAGTTAGTAGCATTAGGGCAGCCACTAAAAACTGGTCAAATTTATGATAGTAATCGTTTTGCATTAATAGCGCAGTTAAAAAAAATGAATATCTCAGTGCTTGATTACGGCGTTATAAAAGATAATCCACAACATATTAAAGCAGCCTTTGAAAAAGCTAATCAACAAGCGGATGCCGTAATAACCAGTGGCGGTGTATCAGTTGGAGAAGCTGATTATACCAAAGATATTTTGCAAGAATTAGGTGAGATAGATTTTTGGAAAATTGCGATGAAACCTGGAAAGCCAATGGCATTTGGCCGTCTTAGTCAGAGTTTGTTTTTCGGTTTACCGGGCAATCCTGTCTCAGCTATGGTGACATTTTATCAACTGGCTAAGCCTGCGCTCAAAAAGCTTAGTGGTGCAACGCCAAAGGCGCCATTACGTTTGTCAGCGACAGTGACTAATGACTTAAGAAAAAGCGTAGGACGTTTAGAATTTCAACGTGGTTTTGCGAGTACAGATGACAACGGGGTGTTATCTGTGTCCACGACAAAAGAGCAAGGTTCAGGCATGGTTGGTAGTATGTGCCACGCTAATTGTTTTATCATTTTACCACGTGAAAGAGGGAACATTGCGGAAGGTGATCAAGTGATGATTGAGATTTTTGATAATAATTTAATGGAATAATGAGTCATATGACATTGAATAACTTACCATTAAGTACCGCTGAAGAAAGCCGCTATGCTAGGCAAATATCTCTGCCTAGTGTCGACTTTGAAGGGCAAGAAAAACTTAAAGCCAGTCGTGTGGCTATTATTGGTTTAGGTGGGCTAGGGTGCAGCGCTGCTCAGTACTTAACAGCCAGTGGTATTGGTCATCTCACCTTGATTGATTTTGATGAGGTTGAGGTCTCAAACCTGCAACGTCAAGTTCTTCATCAAACAACTGATGTAGGCATTAATAAAGCACACTCTGCAGCGCAATTATTACGACTTAATAACCCCGAAATAACGATTGAAACCTTAAATCATAAGCTTGATGACGAGGCGATAAACGCCTTATGTTCTACTCATGATGTGATTGTGGATTGTTGCGATAATTTAGAAACGAGAAAGCAGCTCAACAGCGAGTGCTTTAACACTAAAACCCCCTTAGTTTCTGGTGCCGCGATTAGACTCGAAGGGCTGGTAACCGCTTTTAATTATGCAGAAAACACCCCCTGTTATCATTGTTTTAGTCAACTATTTGGTGAACAGCAATTGTCTTGTGTTGAAGCTGGAGTGCTATCTCCTACCGTGGGAATTATCGGTGCCATTGAAGCCTGTGAAGCCATTAAGTTGCTATTGGGCATTGGACAGTCATTAGTTGGGCGTGTATTAATTGCTGACTTTAATTACATGAACTTTAGAGAAATGAAATTATCTGTGTCAGGCGACTGTCCAGTATGTCAAAGCCATAATTAATCCTCCCCTTTTTAATTACTCTACTAAACTTAAGCACAGTAGTTAATTAGATGGTGTCTGTATAGATTTGACACATCAAACAGGATATTTATGAGCCCGACGTATTACAGTAGTATCGCTCACACATTTCAAAATTTTGCCGTTACTTACAATAATCGATTATTTAATCATTTCCCTATGACCATTGCTTTGCTGGAGAAACTTGGCGCCTCAAAGCAACAGCTTAATAGCTATAATGAATATTATTGTGAGCGTTTAGTCCCCTGCGATGAGTCGCTCGATGATGATAATGAGTTAGCTGAGTTTGAGCAGCAGCAAACTATATATTTAACGCAACTTAATGATATAGGTATTGAAAACACACTTAAATTAGCTTTACCTGATTTAATCAATGGGATTGGGGCCGGTAATTTTTATGCGCTAAATAGGTTAGCCACAGCAATTGAGCAAGAGAATATTGTAGAGGTTGCAGCGGCTTTAGCACTTTGGAATATACTTCATTTATCATTAGGTGAACTCGGAGAACAGAGCTTAAAACGACCAACAAGTTTGTTACGACATGTCAGTAAAAAAATTGGTCATATCCGTTTTAGTGCAGGCAATACGACTGACCGCATGCATAGTGTGATTACACTTATTGACTATCAACAAACCCCTCATCAACCTCAATATATTGACTTCTTAAGTATTGCTAATGCCACCGCTACCATTTATAAGATGAGTGGTGATTTTACAATGTTACATAGCGTAACTGCTTGTTGGTCTTTGAAGACAATATTACCTTTTGTGGAAGATGAAATACTCTCACTGAGATATTTTTGGCAAGCAATTGTGGTGGCTTATTTAAGTGCTGGTAGTCCAGCGATGACTTTTGTTGATAAGATTTTATTGTCACCTTGGCCACAAATTATTGATTTTTGTTGCCAATCTAACAATGAACATTTAATTGATTTATGCGGTGGTTGTTATCATTTATTTCAGGAAACAGAGCTTGAAATATATCAACAAATAGCTTCTCGTTATGTGGCGCTTTATTCTGAATCGGCTTTTGGTAATGATTGATGAGCTAGGCGTTTTCGTTCGACAATGCGGCGAATTACCGGTGTTAAAATGAGTTCCATGGCCAGCTTCATTTTTCCACCGGGCACGACTAATGTATTAATACGTGACATAAAAGACCCTTCAATCATCTGTAGATAATAAGGGAAATCAGTGGATTCTACGCCGCGAAAACGTATAACAACGAAGCTTTCATCAAGACTCGGAATATCTTTAGCACTAAATGGGTTTGATGTATCAACGGTTGGCACCCGTTGAAAATTGATATTGGTACGTGAAAACTGCGGCGTAATATGGTTAATATAATCATCCATACTACGAACAATTGAATCCATTACCTTTTCACGACTATGACCTCTATCATGGGTATCACGAATTATTTTCTGTATCCATTCAAGATTAACAATAGGCACCATTCCAATCAGTAAATCTACATGTTGCGCGACATCATGCTCATCAGTGACAGCTCCGCCATGTAAGCCCTCGTAAAATACAATATCACTGTCTTCGGGTAAGTCCTGAAAAGGAGTAAAAGTGCCGGGCATTTGATTGTATGGCACCGCTTCATCGAAGGTATGTAGATAACGACGGATTTTCCCTTGCCCAGTCTCACCATAGGTTTTAAAAAAGGATTCTAATAAGCCAAAGTCATTAGCCTCAGGGCCGAAATAAGACAAACTCTTGTTTTCTTCCTTGCTTTTTCTAATCGCAACATCCATTTCAGGACGGGTGTAGCGATGGAAGCTATCCCCTTCGGTATAAGCCACATTAACTTTTAGCTTTCTGAAGATATGCTTAAACGCCGTAGTTGACGTTGAAGTTCCCGCACCTGATGAACCTGTAATGGCAATAATCGGATGTAGTTCAGACATAAATGTTACCTAAATGTTAAGTGGGTGCACAGTTAACCAATAATAACGAGTCAGGTCAAATGATTGATACCTTGACTGGTTTGAGCGGGGGATTAATCAGCTTGAAATTGTGATTTTGGCAATAAATTAACAGACTCATGAATTTCAGAATAGGCCAATACAATATCGCCGCGCTCTAACTGACTTTTAAGTTGTTGTATTTGAGTTTCAAGGGAGACTTCATGTTCACCATAGTTGGTGCCTTCACGGTAAATATGCTCTTTGAGTAAGTTATCTAAAGTTTCAACAGTCAGAGATTTGTAAGGTATTAACATGTGTTATATATCTTCTTAAAAAATTCAGCGATACGTTGCTCAACGTAAAAATGAGGACGCCATGGCAGCTTACCGCCAATAAACCCAACGTGTCCGCCTTTGTTACACAGTTCATATTCAATCTTTGTTGATAACTGACTAGGATCAGGGATCACGGCCTGTGTCATAAAGGGATCATCTTTTGCGTGTAATATTAAACTAGGCACAGTGATGTGTTGTAAATCTTGCATAGCACTGCATTTTTGATAGTAATCATCAGCATTTTCAAAGCCATGTAATGGCGCCGTGACTTGTTGATCAAAAGATTTAAACGTCGTAATCCCTTCTAGTCCATTTTCACAGCGTAAGTGTTGTGCGAGTTCTGGCATTAAATCTAGCTTACGTTGTAAGTTACGTTTCATGCGAGAAAGTAAATGATGCTGATAAACACGAGAGAATCCAGACTTAAGTTTTACTTCACACGCGGATAAATCTAATGGCGGCGAAATAGCCGCCGCACCTTCTAATAATGAGTCTTCTCTATATTTACCCAAATATTTAAGTAGCATATTGCCACCTAAACTATACCCAGCGGCAAATAATTTTGCGTTTGGAAATCGCTCTCTAAGATGCTCAAGTAAATAGCGTGGGTCATCGGTTTCACCTGAATGATAAGCACGAGCCAAGCGATTGGGTTCACCAGAGCAGCCCCGAAAGTGCATCATCACACCTGGCCAATCATGATCTTTTAATGATTTTAATAACCGATAAGCGTAGTGACTTTTAATCGAGCCTTCTAACCCATGAAACAACACTAATAAAGGGCCGTTATAATGGGCACTCAATTGTTTAGTCCATACTAAATCAACGAAATCACCATCATCAAGCTCCAAACGTTCTTCACTACCCAAGGGTTTGCGACGATTTGTTAGCAAATCAGCAAATATGGTTTGTACATGTGGATTACGTGCCCACCAAGCGGGCTTAAATTGACTAGGTTTATACATTGCTTCGTAGGTTTAGACTCTAAGTTTAATGGGCTCAATATAACAAAAAATTACCGACGTTAAAATCAACATCCAGTAATATTACATCGATAAAAAGTGTTTTCTTGATCAGTTAAGTCATTTAGCTGCGTTGTCACCCAATCTTTGTCTTGTGGGTAAGTTAACCCAAACCATTTTGAGTCACTCACTAATACGTTTATGTCGTGTTGGGTTAAGGATTGCTCAATAGCATCAGGTAATTGACATTCATTAGATTCAGATAACGTTAGAAAAAAAGTCTGAATATAGTCAGATAGCACATCAAATATGGCCGGTGTTAGCAGCCAGAAATTCATGGACACAAGCTGGGAAGAAGCTAATTTAACCGGGCCAGAGGCTAATTTTCCTTGAATTTGGCCATCGGTTAATGAAATATCATAACACTCGTTGATGGATTTTAGCTGTTTCTTATCATTGACCTTACATAGTCCACGGTTAACACCGCCAAAGTTAGACAATGTATTAGCCACTTCATAGGCGACAACGCCCCAGTGTTGTGCATTATCTTTACAATGTGACTGTGCGGTTACGAATGCATTAGCACCATAATAGTCATCACCGTTCGTGACAACAAAAGGCCCTTTGAGTAAATGACGACAGCACCATAATGCGTGTGCTGTGCCCAGTGGTTTGTGGCGCTCTATCGTCGTATTACAGTTGTTTGGTAGGTTATTAATCTCTTGAAAAGCATACTTAATAATAAGATCTAATGGAAATTTTTGATTAAATTGTTGCTCAAAAAATTGCTGTGAATTGGGCGCTATAATGAGCACAATAAACCGACACCCTGCTTGATAAGCATTAAACATATTAAGTTCGAGCAAGGTTGTGTTGTTAGGACCAAATCCAGCAAGGGGTTTATTACCGCCAAAACGAGAGCCTAAACCAGCCGCTAAAACGACTAGTGAAAAATTGAGGTGCTTTGATATCTCAGATGGATTAATGCTCAAGTCTTTGTCCTATCGAATAAAGTGTGCCTAATATATCTGGCGTTAACTGCTCTAGCGGAACGTTAAACGCGATAAGGCATCCTAAAATATTAGCTTGTGCTTCTACATTATGCGGTGGTAACAAAGGCAAGCATGCTGCTAAGCGCCATTGCTCTTCTTGTTCTAGCGCTAACTCCATCGATAACATAGCCGTGTATTGAGATGATGTGATCGTGGCTTTTAATTCCCGCCTTAATTGTCTAAAAGGCTGGGTGAGTTGCTGTTGCCATTGCTTCGTCTGCTCCACTAATCGTTGCATATCAAATTCATCGATCGCACAGCCGAGCGTTTGGGTGTAACCCGCAAGTAATAACAAGTTCACGTTGAGTCCGTGTTCGTCTTGGAGCGATAACACAACGTCTTTAATTTTAGGATACACTTCTAAGCTATATTGCCAAAGTGTTACGCTATCTATTTGAACTTTATCAAGAGTTTCCATGATTAGTTCATGATACTTTTATCAAAGTTTTTTTGCTTTTCTTCTATATCTTCTTGCAGTTCTAACCATTGCATTTCAACGTCTTCTATCAATGAACTAAGTTCACCTTGACGCTGTAACAAGGGGGATAGTTTGCTCTTATTTTCACTTAAATACAGATCAGTATCGCTAAGTTTAGTTTCAATGTCAGCTAATTCAACTTGGATTTTTTCCATCTGCTTTTCGACTTTATCAAACTGCTTTTTTAATGGCTGTAGTGTCGCTCTAAACTGTGCTTGTAAACGTTTAAGTTCTTTTTTGTCCACTTTAAATGTAGATTTTTCAGTAGTGGTTTTTTGCGATGAAATCGCTAACCTATCAGCGGCTCGTTGCTCTTTTTGTTGTTCACTCAGCCAGGCATGGTAATCATCTAAATCACCGTCGAAGGGTTGAACTTTTTGGTTATCAACTAAATAGAATTCGTCGGTCGTTGCGCGCAGTAAATGACGGTCATGTGAAACAATCACCATGGCGCCAGAAAAACTTTGCAATGACATTGTCAGTGCTAAGCGCATCTCGATATCAAGATGATTGGTTGGTTCATCGAGTAATAATAAGTTCGGGCGCTGCCATGTTAAAATAGCTAACGCTAAACGTGCTTTTTCACCGCCAGAAAACGGGGCAATAGCGGCCATGGCCATATCACCAATAAAACCAAAACTACCTAAATAATTACGCAGTTCTTGATCTGACTTATCAGGTGCCAAACGCATCATATGCTGAAGAGCAGACTCTTCTTTGCGTAGAGAGTCCAGTTGATGCTGCGCAAAATAGCCAATGCGTAAGTCGCCTGCTTGAACTAGCTTTCCTGACTGTTGCTTGATTTCACCGGCGAGTAATTTGATCAGCGTTGATTTACCCGCACCATTTCGGCCTAGTAATCCAATGCGCGATCCAGGCACTAAATTAAGTTTGATTGATTTGAGTATTTGAACATCACCATAACCCGCAGACAGCTTTTCCATCTGAATGAGTGGGGAGGGTAATTGATCTGGTTTAAAGAACTTAAAACTAAATTGACTATCGACATGAGCAGCCCCAATGTCGTCTAGTTTTTCTAATGCTTTTAATCGACTTTGCGCTTGTTTTGCTTTACTGGCCTTATAACGAAAACGGTCAACAAAAGCCTGCATATGGGCTTTTTCTTTCACTTGTTTTTCATGCATCGTTTGTTGCAAGGCAAGCTTTTCGCTGCGCAAGCGCTCGAACGAACTGTAATTACCGCTATAACAAAAAGTGGTTTTTTGCTCCACATGAATAATTTGATTCACGACATTATCGAGAAAATCTCTGTCATGAGAAATTAAGATCATGGTGCCTTGATAATTTTGAATCCATTTCTCAAGCCATAATACAGTGTCTAAATCCAGATGATTGGTGGGCTCATCGAGCAACAACAAATCTGAACGACAAAGTAGGGCTTGTGCCAAATTAAGGCGCATGCGCCAACCGCCGGAAAAGCTTGAAACAGGTTGCTGCAATTGATGATCACTAAAACCGAGGCCATGAAGTAATTCGCCAGCGCGGGCGGCAATACTATAACCATTGATGTTGTCGATAGCGCCGTGCATTTCGGCGATCTCTTGTCCGTTATCACTTTCTTCGGCGGCGATTAATCGACGCTCAAATTCACGATATTGTTCATCACCATCGATACAATAATCGAGTGCACTGCTATCCATCGAAGGGGTTTCTTGCTTTACCCATGCCATATGCCATTGACTAGGATATGAAAAGTCACCTTGGTCTTGGTGCAGCACACCGCGCATTAAGGCAAAGAGGCTAGACTTACCACAGCCATTAGCGCCGACTAAACCAACTTTCCCACCAGGGTATATCGTCGCGTTAGCCTTGTTGAGTAATTCTTTACCACCGCGAAGTAATTGCAAATCTTTAATGACGATCATGAGACAAAATCTTAAAAATAAATTACGCGGATAATAGCGCAATATGCCGCTTATCGAAAGTATATTGTGTTAAAGTAGCCGCCATTAGCAGTAGGGGAAATAATAATGTCAATACAACGAAAAAAACGGTTTATCGCAGGGGCTACATGTCCTAAATGCAAAGAATTAGATACGTTAATGCTTTATAAAGAGAATGATGTTGAGCAAGTGGAATGTGTGGAATGCCACCATAAACAATCTCAGGTTAGTGACGACGTTGCCAAAGCTGCCGTTAAACCAACCCAAGTAATTGGCGTTTTTAAGCCTTAATGAACCTTGAAATAGTCTATATCCTTTTTAAGTGTTCCAGATAACGTCTCAAGTAATTCTGCCTGACTCGCATTGTTTTTAAGGGTTTCGCTGGTTTTTTGAGACATGATCGTAATTTCTTCCATGCCTTGAGACACATCCGAAATAGTCGCCACTTGTTCATTAGTCGCACTTACAACTTCTAATACTTTGATGAGAGAGTCGTCTGCTTGGCGTTGAATATCACTGAGTAAATCATTTGCTTGATGAGTTAGCCTTAGTCCATTTTCAACTTGTGGTACGGTAGTTTCCATAGCGACTACTGATGCTTGTGTATTCTCTTGTACCTGATTGATCATCGATTCAATTTCACCCGTTGCATCACCAGTTCGTTGCGCTAGTTGACGTACCTCATCGGCAACTACAGCGAATCCTCTGCCCGATTCACCCGCTCGTGCGGCTTCAATCGCTGCATTTAATGCGAGTAAATTTGTTTGTTCAGAAATACTTTTAATGACATTAATGATATCGCCAATTTCACGCGTTCGTTCCTGCAACACATTGACTTGAGAAACCGTTGCTTTTACTGTCGTGGAAATTTTTTCAATTTCAGTGGCAACATTTTGAACGGCATCTCGGCCACGTTGAGAGAGTTCAACCGTTGCTTTTGAGTTGTTCTCAGTTTGTTTTACTGTTTCGACAACATTATGAATACTATGACTCATTGAGTCTAAATGGTTTTTAGCATTGTTGGTTTGTGATACCTGTTTATCGGCGGCATCAAGTGCTTGTAGTGAACCAGCCGTTACGGTTATTGCACGTTCTGACAACTCATCAGATGATGCAATAATACTATTAACGGTCATTTTTAATTGTTTTTGCATCACTTCAACCGATGCCATCATACTCTCTGGGCAGCATGAGATAATTTCTCCGGTTAAGTCACCTTGAGATATTCTGGCAACAACTTTGGCCGCGTCTTTGGGCTCACCACCAACAGCTAGTCGCACCTGATGGCTTATCCTGTAGGCCACTGCAGAGCCAATAACGATGGCGATGGCTGTTAATATAATCATCCAGCTTTCAAATGAGCTAGCCACGGCGCGAGTTTCTTTAGTCGCCTGTTGATTAATCGTTTCTTCGTAGTCAATAAATTCATTGATAATTGCTAACCAGTCAACAAAAGCGGGTCTCGCTTGATTCAAAAGAATTGCTTTAGCGCCATCATTATCACCAGCACGTTTTGCTTGAATGACCTTGTTGATCAAAGGTAACGTACGTTGCTCAATTTGATTTATTTTCGCATAAATACGTTTTTCATCGGGGGTGACAGTCATTGTCGATGTCATAATTGAGCGCATGGCCGATGCTGACTCTTGATAAAATTTATCAAGTTGTTTGATATCTTGAATATCTTGGTTAAGTTCACTGTCTGTTCTTGAAAACACAACATCACGAACTGCAATAGCTCGGTCATGAACACTGCCTCTAAAATTGATGGCATAGCGCTGTTTAACAGAGTTTACATCGGTTATTTGAGTGATTGTTGTGTCGATAAAATTAACGCGGTAGATACCTATAATGGTTAGTATTACCATCATAAGAAGAACCACACTAAAGCCCATAATTAAACGTAAATTAATAGTCATAATAAGTACTCGAAATAAAAGGAATATTTTGAACAATCAATAGACCAGACTATCGGTAAATTTCTTGCAGCGCCATGTTATTTTTAATTTACGCTCAGATTAGCGATGATAATCTAATCTAAGACGGGTATTAAGGAACTATGTTTGTTGAATTTTAGAGGCTGTGGGAGTCTCTAGTTATTACGTTGCAAAGTGATTAATAACTAACTAATAAAGAATTGAGAATGATAAATCAACGAATCTCATTTATTGCAGCCTTAATTCATGATGCCAGCGTTATTTGCTTTTACTAAGAGCTACAAAGCACAAGAATATATGCCGTAGTTAATCAATTTACTCCAATAAAAAGTAGACCACTTACTTACCTAAATTGAATAAGGAAGGTATGCATTTAAATATTCAAAAGGGCATTCGATAATGGAGGGTGAAAGTTCAGTTTTTATGTCCCTCATTTATAAAACCATAAAAAAAGCCCCTACGAGAACGTAGAGGCTTATATAATTGCTTTTACAAGCTTAACCGTTAGAAGTTAAACGTGTGTGCTACAGAGAATACAACACGTGTATCAGCTGCATCCATGTTCATATTAGTGTCTTCAAGCGCTAAATTCATATCAAAGCCTTTGTAGCTTGTCATGTATTCAACACGGTAATGGTTATAGGCTTTCTTTGAATCCCACGCCCATTTCTTTACGTCTTCTGACGTTGAACGATCAAAACTTACGCGAACGTTGTGGCCAGGTGCAACTTCAAACGTGTGAGCCGCCATAGCAATGTAATGACCTACATCGGCGCCGAAATAATCCCAGCTGTACCAAAAGTTTAATTCACTAGCGCCCATTGAAGATGCATAGCCAAATTTCGCATAGGCTTCAGGGTAATTACCGTCGCTGTTTTGACCTTGGTAAGTGTAATAAGCAATACCAGCGTCTAATCCTAGTTTCTCATTAAGCTGAAAGTATTTACCCGCATAAACATCCCATTCGATATTTGTATCATCACCAAAATCAACGTTAGAGGCCCAAGTACCCGCATAAAAGCCACTCTCTGCAGCATAGTCTAAACTTGCTTGTAGTGCTGGTTTGTTGTCTGTTTGGCTAACACCGTTAAAGGTGTAGTCAGACGCTAATTTAACCGTTGATGATATATCGGCTACCGCGCCAGCAGAAACGCTAAGTAGACAAGCAGTTGCCGCTGCAGCCATTGTTTTATTCATTATTTTTTTCATTAGTTATTATTCTCTTTTTAAATATTATTATAGTTATATGACTGATTCTATTTTCTTAAAATCAATTTCGTTTTCTATCGGTGAAGATTTTATCTCGCTTACTTCTTTAAATTTATTAAACAAAATGTATCCAAAGCAGCTGAAGAACAGACCAATAACGACCGCGCCAACCCACTGAATTTGCAGGAAGTTTAGTTTGAATAATAGTGTTAATCCGCTCAGTATGATGAGATTAGCAAAGAAGTATTTAACTTTCCCTAAGCGAGCAACTGTTGTATTTAGGTTATCGGTATATAAACGGATCAACGAATCGAGTGAGTTAATAACAAAGGTTATACCCACTATAGCCATGGCTATATTATAAAAACCAGTAGTATCGATGCTGTTTGCACTGTAGTAATAAAGCACGGTGAACCAAGTCGCGATTGGAATAGACGGGAAAATCAACATGGCTAATAGCACTTGATAAGTACGTAGACCACCAACAAAGCGTGCGGTAAATTGACCGATCATAATGCTCCATGCAAACCACCAATAAAGATAGAATTCATGATAATCATTAAGAGGCAATACAAATTCATGAATATTGCCAAAGTAGCCACCAAGAAGAGCCACTGTGTTGGCAAATTCACCAATGCTTGAATTTTCTGATAAAAATGCGCCAGCCCACATCAATGCAATTAAGCCAATGAATAGCCAACTTGTCGCTAAGCTAAGAATACGAACATAGCGAATATTTGTACTTGAATATACGGCTGCGGCAATAACTAGGAATACGATGAGGTAGAAACTACCGATAATCGACTCGCCATCGCCAAGCTCAGGTAAATACCATGGTAGGTTACTCAGTAACAGGTAGCCAGTAAAGGCACAGGTTCCAATGATAACGATGTTATTAATGAGCTTTATAGGGGGCAATTCAAAAAATTGAACGCGCGGCTCAATGACACAAAAATAGAAACAGGTCAGGAAGTAGAATCCCCAAATCAAAAAGGCCCAAAATCCAAATTCAATCGCCAATGGGTTTGTGAATGCATATTCGGGACTAGCCGTTAAATCTGCGTATCCTGCAAATTCAGTGAGTGGAAACATGATGAGTCCCACATCAAGGCCCGACGTAAATAAAATGGCAATGAAGGTGAATGTTTTTACGGGGGTTACGCCAACACAACGAACGTTGCCCCAGCGATATAATACAAATGCAATGGCAGCAAAGGTAAATATTAGTCCAGCGGATAACCAAGTGGTCATAAAGGTCTCCTACTGATAGCTTCTGTAGATTGATACATGTGTTACTCCTCTTTTTTATAATTAGCCTAGTTAATATTCATGTTCGATTATTAACTAGGTACGGTTGAATTAGTTTAAACGGTGTTACGTTTAGGCTTATTTGTACGCTGTTGCTGTTGCCAATGGGGCGCTAGTTTTACGGATGCTGTTGATGGCGGCAACATTTGTTGGTCACGAATCATGTCGGCGGCGCGCTCTGCCACCATAATAGTTGGGGCATTAAGGTTACCGTTGGGGATTGTTGGAAATATAGAAGAATCCACTACGCGCAAACCATCAATACCATGTACTCGGGTTTGTGGGTCAACAACAGACATTTCATCAGTGCCCATTTTGCAGCTACATGATGGATGATAAGCGCTTTCTGTAAATTGGCGAACAAAGGCATCAATTTCTTCGTCGGTTTGCACATCTATGCCTGGCTGAATCTCTTCACCTCGATAATCGTCGAGTGCACTTTGGGTAATAATCTCTCGGGTTAACCGGACACAAGCACGAAAACCTTTACGGTCTTCTTCATGCTCAAGATAATTAAAAATAATTTGTGGGTGCGCTTTAGGATCAGCAGATAAGACTTTAATTGAGCCTCTACTTTTAGGCTTGTTGTGACCAATATGTACTTGAAAGCCGTGACCGGCAAAGGCTTCTTTTCCATCATAACGCATGGCCGCTGGCAGAAAATGATATTGTAAATCAGGCCAGTCTAAGTTCTCTTTTGAGCGGATAAAGCCACAAGACTCAAAATGATTAGTCGAGCCCAATCCTTTTTTGGTCAGGATCCAGCGTGTACCAATCAAGAACTTACTCCACAAACTTAACTCACCATTGAGTGTAATTGGTTTTTTGCACTTAAATTGAAAGTAAAATTCTAAGTGATCTTGTAAGTTCTCACCCACACCGGCCAATTCATGTCTCACCTCAATGCCAGCATTTTCAAGCACGTCTTTAGCGCCGATGCCTGAAAGTTGTAGGATATGAGGAGAACCGACTGAGCCAGCCGACAAAATAACTTCTTTGTTGACGTTCACATCAATAACTTTACCTCTGCGCTCATAGCGTACACCAATGGCTTTTTTACCTTCTAGCAATACTTTATGAACTAAGGCGTGGGTAACAACGGTTAAATTATTGCGGGTCATTGCTGGTCGTAAATAAGCGTTTGCAGTTGAGCTGCGCACGCCCCCTTTAATCGTCATGTGCATAGGACCAAAACCTTCTTGTCCCGCGCCATTATAATCCTTGGTTTCAATGTAACCTGCTTCTACGCCGGCATCTACAAAGGCTTGGTAAAGAGGGTTCTTCATCTCATTACCATTGTTAACACCTAATGGACCCGTATTACCACGATAATCGTCGGCGCCAAAGGCCCATGTTTCCGCTTTTTTAAAGTAGGGTAAACAATGTGCGTAGTCCCAGTCGGTCGCGCCGTGTTCTTGCCATTGGTCGAAATCTTTAGCGTGGCCGCGCACATACACCATGCCATTAATGGATGAAGAACCACCTAACACTTTACCCCTTGGGCAATGCATACGGCGGTTATCTAAAAATGGCTCAGGCTGAGTTTCAAATTGCCATGCATATTTTTTAGTGTTCATGGGAATTGATAATGCGGTTGGCATTTGAATAAAAATACTCTTATCACTGCCACCGGTTTCAAGTAAAAGTACGCTAGTATCAGGATCTTCACTTAGACGATTGGCGAGTACACAACCAGCAGAACCAGCGCCAACAATAATGTAGTCAAATTTTTCACTTTTCATAGGAACTCGCTCTACTGCTTTATGTTAAAAAACATGCCATTGGCATGTTTTATTATTTATTAAGGCGCTAATTAAAATGGACTGTCTAGTGGTTGCAAACCCACGTATACCGATTTAATTTGGGTGTAGTAATTAAGCGTAGCAAGACCATTTTCACGGCCTATTCCTGATTGCTTGTAACCGCCCACTGGCATTTGCGCTGGTGAAAGTCCGTAACTGTTAATCCAACAAATACCCGCTTCCATTTGATGAATAACACGATGTGCCCGCGTGATATCTTGCGTGAAGACACCAGCCGCTAGGCCAAACTCACTAGCGTTAGCGCGATTAATGACTTCGTCTTCATCAGTAAAGGTAAGGATGCTCATGACTGGGCCAAAAATCTCTTCGCGGCAAATTCTCATGTCATCATTGCAATCGGTGAAAATTGTTGGTGCGATAAAGTAACCACCGGGGGAGTTTTTAGGCTGAAGTGTTGTGCCGCCATGAAGCAATGTTGCGCCTTCACTAACACCTATATCGATATAATCTTTGACTAACTGTAAATGTTTAGCTGAAATGAGGGCACCAAAGTTAGTGTCTGGGTTCATTGGGTCGCCAACAACAATATTGCTACGAGTACGTTCAAGCAGCTTTTCAATAAACGTTGAATACACATCTTGATGCACAAATACTCGGGTGCCGTTGGTACAAATTTCACCTTGCGTATAGAAGTTACCTAACATAGCGGCGGAAACAGCGTTGTCGATGTCAGCATCATCAAAGATAATCAGCGGCGACTTGCCCCCTAATTCCATGGTGACATCTTTAAGTGTGGTTGCTGCACCAGCCATGACTTTTTTACCAGTACCTACTTCACCCGTGAAAGATACTTTAGCGATATCTGGATGGTGAGTCAGCCAAGCACCAACGTCACCTGCACCTTGAACAACATTAAATACGCCGTTAGGGATGCCAGCTTGCGTAAAAATTTCAGCCAGTTTTAAAGCCCCTAATGGGGTTTCTTCTGAAGGTTTGAAAATCATCGAATTGCCGCAAGCGAGTGCTGGCGCTGATTTCCAACAGGCAATTTGTAACGGATAATTCCACGCGCCAATGCCGGCACAAATGCCTAAAGGCTCACGGCGAGTATAATAAAAATCACCATCGACAGATTGTTGATTTCCTTCGATACCAGGGGCTAGGCCTGCAAAAAACTCAATCGAGTCGGCGCCAGACAGTACATCAACTACCGAAGCTTCTTGCCAAGGTTTTCCTGTATCAAGTACTTCAATCGCAGCCAGTTCATCGTTACGTTCACGTAATAATGCAACGGCTTTTAATAGCAAGCGACTACGCTGGGTGGCGCTCATGGCTGACCATGTTTCAAAACCACGTTGAGCACTGGCGATAGCCATCTCTTTAATCTTCTCATCCGCAATTTCAACTTGATAGATAACCTTTCCCGTTGCGGGATTAGTGACATCAAAACTCGCGCCGTTTTCATTAGCCACATAAGCGCCATCAACAAAATTTTTATAACGTATTAAAGACAATTAACTTCTCCAGACTGCGGGTGCAGATTCTTAAATTTTACTTATATTTTTGTATGGTTTTAATTAATTTGATCAAGTTATTCGTCAAAATTTACCCCGCAAGTGTATGCGGTAGTTGATAATTGCTAACGTGAATTTTAATGTTATTAGAGAGCGATTGTGATGCGGCACTAAATCTATTAATTAATATCAATTCGATTCACAAGTATATCGTACAAAGCAAGGCTTAATAAGTATAGGACCTTAGAAATAAGAGCAATAGCACTAATTTGATAAAAATATATTATTTAAATGTGAAAATTGGAGCTTGAGAAGAGAAATGAGTAAAGAATGCTTTCCTTACCCATTTGGCTTTATGCTGTTTGATTCTTCGTTATTTAGCTTTTTGTTACTTGGTAATGCATTTTATATTCTTTACGCAGGCCAAGGCTAAGACTTAAACACATTATAATAAGCACAATGGTAAAGGGTAAGCCAACGGTAATTGCTGCCGCTTGCAACGCGCCAAGTGCGTCGGCGCCGCCACCAAATAATAATACCGCTGCAATAATCCCTTCTAGTGCGGCCCAAAAAATGCGTTGTACCACAGGTACGTCTATTTTTCCGCCAGCCGTAATGCTATCTATCACCAATGAACCTGAATCAGATGACGTAATAAAGAACACTAAGACTAAGACAATAGCCAAGAATGAAGTGATGCCACTAAGTGGTAGGTTTTCTAACATTTGAAAGAGCGCCAGCGAGCTGTCAGTTATTCCGTTAGCAAGTTGACCCACACCATTTTGAACCTGCTCAAGCCCCATGCCGCCAAAGGTCGCCATCCAAACTGTAGTAACTAATGTTGGTACAAGTAAAACGGCCATCATAAATTCACGCACCGTACGTCCTCGTGAAATTCTAGCGATAAACATGCCAACAAAAGGTGACCATGAAATCCACCACGCCCAGTAAAATACTGTCCAGCCGTGATAAAAGGTGGTGTCTTCACGCCCAATCCAATTACTCAAAGGAATGATGTTTTCAACATAAGATAATAGAATAGTGCCAACGCCATTGATAATGACCATGGTTGAACCGGTGATCATAACAAACAGCATGAGTATCATCGCAAGAGACATATTTATATTACTTAATACTTTAACGCCGCCTTCTAAGCCTCTAATCACTGAAAATATGGCTACAATGGTCACGATGAAAATAATAGCAATTTGTGTGCTAATGGTATTTGGAATATCAAACAGGAAATTGAGACCCCCAGCGGCTTGTTGCGCACCAAATCCAAGGGATGTAGCAAGACCAAAAATCGTCGCTAACACCGCCAGTATATCAATCATATTACCCATCCAGCCCCACGTTTTATCCCCTAATAATGGATAAAAAGTAGAGCGGATAGTTAGCGGCATATTACAGTTATAGGTAAAAAATGCTAATGAAAGCCCGACCACCGCGTAAATAGCCCAAGGGTGTAATCCCCAATGAAACATGGTGGCACCCATGGCCATTTTTGCAGCTTCTGCGGTTCCTTCGGGTGTGTTTAGAGGGGTGCCGAACCAGTTGGTAAAATAACCGACGGGTTCTGCGACGCTCCAAAACATGAGACCAATCCCCATGCCAGCCGCAAACAACATGGAGAACCATGAAAGGCTACTAAAATCTGGTGTTGCGCTTTTACCCCCAAGGCGTATTTTACCTAATGGTAGTACGATAAGCGTCAAGCAGAATAGGACAAATAAGTTGCCCCCTGCCATAAATAACCAATCAAAATTATTAATCGACCAGCTTTTTGAAGCATCAAATACTTGTTTGGCTGAATCAGGAAATACCAATGTTAATATTACAAACATCGCAATTAATAAGGTGGTAAAAAAGAACACTGGATTATGTAAATCCATGCCCAATATTTCTACGTTATCTTCACCAACTATGTGGCTGGTTTGATAAACTGATGTCTCTTTTGGTATCGATTCATCTTGAGGGGGGGATGTTTTTTCGTTCATTATGAACTCCTAAAAGTACCAGCCAATATTGATATTTAAGCGTGAATGCCAGTTGGTTGAACCATTATCTATTCCAACACCAGAGCCGCCTACAAACCACATGTTTTTACCGGCGATCCAATCAACATAAGAATACATGCCGCCTTTTGAAAACGCACAACCGGTTACGTTTTGTATTGAGTCTGCTAACCCTGAACTATCTTGTGCTTTAATATAAGTATGGTCGTTGTAGCAAGTAATGGTGTCGACAAAATCATTATTTAAAGTGAATTTTTTTGCAATATTCACCGTCATGACTTGCGCTTGTGTGGCAATATCAAAGGGAAATTCGAAGGCGGCGAGGGCAATGCGATTATCATTGGTGCCTAAGCTAGATTTTTCATCATATTGATATTTAATATATTGCGTTTGAACATTCCAATCACCGTCAAAGTGGCCATCAAAGTGCACTGCAAATGCCGCGTGATTACCTGTGGCTAAGCTTGTTGCATTCTTCAATTGTCCTGCTTGTAATGAGGCACCTAACGTATGTTTTCCCCACTGGTATTGCGCGCGTGCATTAAATTGTCCGTCTTCTTGATTATTACGGGCGTTATCATAAGTACTAGATACATCAAACGAATAACGTGCCCAACGGTCTGTAGAATCATATTCAGCATTTAGAAAATAGGCACTATCAAAGGTCCAATCGCCGCTAATATGACGCCATTTAATCCCAGTATCATAATCATCTTCTAGCCCTAAATAATAGGCACCGCTAAACCAAAAGCTGTGTGCACCATAGGGATCAATACCAAAAGGCACTTGAGTCACACCTGCACTAATAGTGTTGTTATGATTTAACTTATAACCAACCTCAGCATGATGAATCGCTTCAAACCCTTGATACCAGCGATATTGTGCATCAAGAAACCATTTACCTTGGGTCGCATCGACATCGATTCTAAATAATTCAAAGTCGAAGGTTCCATTTGAATCTTGACCATAATCCTTCCATGCATAATTTAGCCTCACAGCGCCCCCAATCTCAACAATGGGTACGTTGGAAGTGGCCTTTGTTTTTTGAGTTGTTAATAACAGAGTGACACATATAACACTATAGATAAGTATTTTTAGCACAGCGGTTACCTTGTTTTATGGAGGGAATAAGCCGTTATTATATATTGTTTTTAAAGAATTTTCTTTAAGGGCGGTAATGACAGCTCATTTCACTATTATTAATAATAGTGCTCGTTAGGTGAAATATATTTTGTGATGACTGGGTCTTATGGCGTAACTGGATTTATTTCTAACAAAACTATCACAAAAAAATAACGTTTTAGTTAAGCCTGTCAGGTGCTCTTGTTATTTACGCGCCGACTAACTATTTTGTTAATAAGAAATAAATCGAACTAACGAAACTACTAATAAGAGTGAATCATATGAAAAACCTATTGGTCAATACAGGTCAAAAATCAACACGCAATTTAGCCCCTTTAACCATCTCAGCGATTGCTGTGTCTGCGATGATCTTTTCACTCAGTTCAAATGCCGGTGCTTGGGTGGGTAAAAAAGGTACGGGATATACCAAGTTGGGTTTTTCAACCTATAAAGCTGAAAATTATCATGGTGCAAACCCTAGCTTTATCGATTTTGAAAGTACGAGTACTTCTCTTTATGCGGAATACGGTTTGGGTCATAAGTTTGCTTTGTATGGTTCGTTATTAAATCAATCATATGATCAACGAGACACGATTGCAGGTATGAGCAGTGCTAGTGGTTTTGGGGATGCTGAAATTGGTGTTCGTTATCAATGGCAGGCTAATCCTTTTGTCGTTTCAACGTCATTTTTAGTGAAAACTCCTGCACTTTATGATGCTGATGATGGCTTAGGCAATCATCAAACTGATTATGAGGCCAAGGTCTTAATTGGAAAAAGCTTAAACGAATATGGCTATTTTGGGGCTGAATTTGGTTATCGCTTACGCAAAGGCGACCCGTCAGATGAATATCGTTATTTATTTGAATATGGTTTTAGCGCCACTGAAAATCTATATTTCAGAACAAAACTTGACGGTATTTTAAGTGCTAACAATTCAGATGCGGTCACTGTTAATACAGGTAATCTTTCTAACCCTTTTGAATTTGACTCAGGAAAACTTGAACTCACTGGTGGTTGGAGCTTTGATAAAAAAAGCGCCCTTAAAGGCTATGGTGTTGAAGTAACGTTCACCCGTGAAATTTACGGTGACAACATATTAGAAGGCAATCGATTTGAGTTGGGATTCACTAAAGTTTTTTAGCTAATTAGTGACTTTAATTATTGGTTTAAGTAGTTGTTTAAAAGATAGGTTTAAAAACGATGTCAGTGTTAAGTTCAATTATCATAGCAGTACATTTTTTGTTGCTATTCATTCTGTGTTTATTTGGCTTACATCGTTTATCGATGGTTGCTCGTTGGTTTCGTTATCGACAGCACACACCGAAAACGCCTAAAAAGTTTAATCGTTTACCTAAAATAACGGTTCAAATTCCACTTTACAATGAACGAATGGTTGCCAAGCGCATCGTCGATTCTATTGTTAAATTAGAATATCCCCAGGATCGTTTACAAATTCAAATTGTTGATGACTCGACAGACAGCACCTGTGAGTTAGTGGCAGAGCGTGTAAAGTTTTATCAAATGCACGGCATTGATATTGAGCATGTACAGCGTACTAATCGCCAAGGTTATAAAGCAGGCGCATTAAAAGAAGCGATGGACACGGCCAGTGGTGAGTTTATTGCCATTTTTGACGCGGATTTTATTCCTCACCCAGATACGTTACTCAATAGTGTTCACTATTTTACGCAATCAGATGTTGCCATGGTGCAATTGCGCTGGGAGCACTTAAATCGTCGCAGTAGTCTATTAACTAAAACTCAAGCCATTATGCTTGATGCGCATTTTAGCCTAGAACAACAAGTGCGTAGTGCAACAGGCATGTTGTTTAACTTTAATGGCACTGCGGGTATTTGGCGCACATCAGCCATTATTGATGCTGGGCATTGGAGCGCTGACACACTGACCGAAGATTTAGATTTGAGCTATCGCGCGCAATTAGCTGGCTGGAAGATGATTTATTTAAACAACATTCCATGTCCTGGTGAATTGCCTGCTGATATGAATGCGTTTAAGACGCAACAATACCGCTGGGCTAAAGGCGGTGTGCAGGTCATGATGAAGATGCTGCCGACGGTATGGAAGTCAAAAATATCTTTGTCTAAAAAAATAGAGTCTACCTTTCATTTATCCAACAATCTTGCCTATTTTGTGATGCTGGTGGATACATTATTCTTTTTAGTACCTAGTTTGTTTTTGCGCGACAAATACGATTACCTTAATGTGTGGTGGGTTGATATTCCCTTATTATTAATGTCATCAGGTGGCCACTTAATTTATCTCTATTGGGGGCAAATAGCGCTCAATCGTTCTAAAAGCAGAGCCTTGGTCAAGGTGCCAAATTTAGTGATGTTAGGTATTCAGCTCGCTATTAACAATTCAAAAGCAGGTTTAGAAGCATTATTAGGTCGTCAAAGTGAATTCGTTAGAACGCCTAAAACAGGTGAGCTGCAAGATAAGGCACAAACATCTGCAGATTCAGCAACCGTAAGTAACGCAGCGCCAGTGACGCGTTATAAAGCGGCGCCGCCAAGAGGCGCTATTTTTGAATGTGTTATCGCTGGGATTTACGCGGTTGTCTTAATGTGGGCGGTGAGTCATCAACATTGGTTTATGTTGCCATTTTTATTGTTATTAACTATCGGTTTTGTCACATCGGCAATTCATAGTTTTTACAATCATTATCAATTGTCTAAATGATGATTAAGTCACTGTTTTGGATTTTTGAGCGCACGCCAAACCGCGCACTTTTCTATAGCAGTTTAATAGGTCTTCTTGCCCTGAGCTTAAGTAGTTATTACTTGTCGGCAATGGCTCTAAATTATCAATCAAGCGTTGTCGGTTTTTATACCATGGCGCAATACAGCGCCATGGCGTTCATGATGTTACTGGCATGGAAGTCGTCTCCTCACTCGTCTAAATTAATAGATTATCGCTGGCTATTAATTACCGCGGTTGTTGCAAGAGTTGCGTTATTTGCGGTTGAGCCTTACGCATCAAACGACGTTGACCGTTATCTATTTGATGGCCGCATTGCTGTTGAAGGGCTTGATCCTTATAGGATCAGTCACAATGATCCGAAATTAAAAGAATTACGCGAGTTATGGCAACCACCTGCTGAGCACGCCAAATATGTCACCTTGTATCCACCATTGGCGCTCGCGTTTTTTTCTGTCGCGGCAGCAGCGGGCTTAGCTAATGCAATAATTGTATGGAAGTTAATTTTATTAGCCGCGGGTTTGATGACCTTGTGGTTAACCGCCAAAGTATTGCAACGTGCAAACAAGTTAGAACATCTTGCGTTAGTTGCCTTATCACCATTACTCATTTTAGAAACCCACGTCGGGCTACACCTTGATGCGTTATCGACCTTAGCGGTTATTGGCGCTATTTATTGTTGGCAGCGACACTGGATTACTCGGGCTGGATTTGTTATTGGGCTTGGCGCATTAATCAAAGTATTACCCATCATGTTGTTACTGCCATTAATGTTTACGCTCAAGAAATTTAAGTCGGTTGTTATTTTAGTGATGGCGGCAATTATCACCATCATAAGTGCCTACTTATTAACGATAAGTTTGGCGCTTCATCCTGTGGGAAGTATAGGGGTGTTTTTTGAAAAATGGCGTTTTGGTGCCCCATTATTTGTGTTGTTAGATAACGTGCTTTCAGGCCATGAAATACTAGCCGTGATGCTAATTTTATCGATATTGATATGCAGTTTTTCAGCGTATTTGTGCTGGTCTAACCGTCACTCATTGACTAACAAACCAGCACTGCTATTTGGCGTAATGCAGCTCCTGATCGCCTTACCGCTTATTGTGAGTCCAGTGACTTTCCCATGGTATCTCATGCCATTAGTACCCTTGATGGCGCTTTATCCTAATCGTTATTTAATTATATGGACATTACTAATGCCATTGACCTATGAAGTCATTGGGCCATTTATTGCCAACCAAATTTGGCTGCCTGCTCAATGGCCATTGTGGCTAATTGGCCTACTACAATTATCGGCACTATTAGCGTTGTCAAAATACGGATATTACACGTTGTTAACTATAAAAAATAAAAATATAACACGCTTTAAAGCGTCACCGTAAACCGTCACTGTGTTACCTGAACACCTATAGGATTAACTATGTTCTCAGTACTTAAAAATTATCATCATTGGCTACACGGACAATGGCCAGATCGTGCTGTTGAAAAACAGCCGCTAGTTAATGCCGATGGCAGTACAAACCTGAAAGGGGTTTATATTGTTGGTGATTTAACGGGAATACCTTTACTCAAATTTTCATCTGACACAGGTGCTAAAGCTGTCGCTAATATTGCTAATGACGCTGATTTTAAGAGACGTAAACAACAATCTGGTGTGGCTGATATTATCATTGTTGGTGGCGGCGTTAGTGGCTATGCAGCGGCGATTGAAGCTAAAAAACAGACCTTAAATATACATTTATTAGAAGCTAATAAACCGTTATCAACAATTGAAAACTTCCCTAATAAAAAGCCAATTTATACTTATCCAACTCAAATGGTACCGGCAGGTGAATTACAATTTTCAGCCAAGGTTACCCACAAAGAAAACTTGTTAACTGAGCTTAAACAGCAGATAAAAGAGCAACATATTAGCGCTGAAATAGTGCAAGTAAGTCATGTCACCAAAAAAGGTAATGTGATTAATGTGGTGTGTGAAGATGGAGAAGTTCTCACCGCCCATCGCGTTATTGTTGCCATTGGTCGTTCAGGTAATTACCGCAAGCTTAATGTGGTTGGTGAAGATTTGGATAAAGTGGCTAACCGCTTTATTGATGCACAATATTATGCAAATAAAGAACTCTTGGTTGTCGGTGGCGGTGACAGTGCTTTAGAGGCAGCCATTGCAACACAAAGTGAAGGCGCAAGGGTCACATTATCTTATCGTAAAGAAGCTTTCACACGTGCGAAGGCAGAGAACATTCAGCAAGTACAACAACTGGTTAATGATCGAAAAATCGTCCTTAAAATGTCAACTAACATCAGTGAGATAAAATCAACTTCCGTGGTGCTAAATGATAATCATGGGGTCAGTGAATCGCTTGATAACGACCATGTATTATTAGCGACAGGGCGTGAAGCCCCTCTGGATTTTTTCAGACGTTCAAAAATAACCATTAGCGGTGAAAGTAGCTGGTCTGGTTGGGCATTTTTTGCCTTGTTCTTAGTGGCATTAACCGCGCTTTATGACTGGAAAGGATACGGTTTCCTTAATGCATTTTGGAGTACTTTTTCTTACCCGGATCAGATGCCAGCATTAATAAGCGGCATGGGTGAATGGTGGCAGCAACAGGTCAATGATCGCAGCACACTCATTGGCACCTTGGCCGTGTCGTTAAAGAGTCGTTCGTTTTATTACACCGTACTTTATACCCTACTTATTGCTGTCTTTGGCTGGCAGCGTATTAAGCGGCGCAAGACGCCTTATGTGACGGTGCAAACGTCGGTATTGTTTTTAATCCAACTCTTCCCATTGTTTCTTTTACCTGAAATTATATTGCCATTATTAGGTTACAACGGTGTGTTTGATAGTGGCATGGGTAAGAGCATAGCGGATGCACTATTTCCAAGTTACATCTCAGCACAAGAACTTGCCTCGCATACTTGGCCTGAATGGGGGCATCCACGTGCTTATTGGCATGCCTATAGTTTTATTTTTGCTTGGCCATTAGGTGTTTACACGGTATTTACTGATACGCCGCAAGTTGCATGGCTTATTATTGGTGCTGTGCAAACCTTTGTTATTATTCCATTAATTGTATTTAAATGGGGCAAGGGGGCTTATTGCAGTTGGATTTGTTCATGTGGTGCTATGGCCGAAACGATGGGAGATCAGCAGCGTCACAAAATGCCGCACGGCGCTAAATGGAATAAGCTCAATATGTTAGGTCAGTTTATTTTATTGGTGGCTGCAATTTTATTAGTGATCCGCATTTTAGGTTGGGTTTATCCGGAGTCTTGGATGAACCAAATGTTTGGTTTGTTTCTTAAAGGTGAGAATTCCGACTATAAATTAGTGAATGCTTTTAGCTACAAATGGGTGGTCGATATTTTGCTGGCTGGCATTTTAGGGTTTGGTTTATATTTTAAATATTCGGGCCGTACATGGTGCCGTTTTGCCTGTCCATTAGCCGCGTTAATGAATATTTATAACCGTTTTGGCCGTTTTGCCATCGTTAGCGAAAAATCAAAATGTATTAGCTGTAACCAATGTACCAGCGTGTGTCATCAAGGTATTGATGTTATGGCCTTTGCCAGTAAAGGCCAGCCAATGACCGATCCGCAATGTGTACGCTGTTCAGCCTGTGTGCAAACGTGCCCCACAGGCACATTGAGCTTTGCAGAAGTTAACCGCCAAACAGGCCAAGTTATTCGCAAAGACACCCTAGCCGCTAGCCCTGTACAAATGGCTGAGCGTTTTAAAGATGCAGAATTTATCGAGATTAAAAATGTATAAAGGTCAATCCATTACAGCGATTATCCCCGCGCTAAATGAAGAACAAGCCATTGATATTGTAGTGCGAAATTTACTAGCGCTAACTAATGATGATCAGCAAGTGATCGATCAAGTGATCGTTTGTGATAATGGATCAACAGATAATACGGCGAGTGTAGCCGAAATTGCTGGCGCCAAAGTTGTTCGGCAAGACATTCCAGGCTATGGCATTGCATGTTTAACGGCAATGGCTCATTTACCTGCATGTGACATTGTGCTGTTTGTTGATGGTGATGATTCGTGTTTTATTGATCAGACTATTAGTTTGCTTGACGGCATTATAGCGGGGGACGATCTTGCCATTGGCTCTCGTACTTTAGGGCATATTGAGAAAGGCGCGTTAACCCAGCCACAAATGTTTGGTAATTGGTTATCGAGTCATTTAATCACGTTATTTTGGGGACAAAAAATAACAGACTTAGGACCTTTTAGAGCGATGCGTAGTGATTCATTACGTGCGATAGAGATGCAGGATAAAACCTTTGGCTGGACCGTTGAAATGCAAGTTAAAGCCATTATTTGTGGCATGCAAGTAAGCGAATATAGCGTCGATTCAAAAGTACGTATTGGTGAGTCAAAAATCAGTGGCACCTTATCTGGATCTGTCAAAGCTGGCATTGGAATTTTGTCGATGATTGCTAAGTTATTTTTAACGCAAAACCACATTATCAAGCAACATAAAAAGTGCAGCCAATGAGTAAGATAAAATTAGTCATTATAGGCCTCACCATTGTTTTTATGGCGATAGCTTTAAAAGGTTACATGTTATATCAAGCGATTAGCCCTCATCCCATTTCATTTTGGCAAGCAAGTAATGCGGATAACAAACAGAGCATTGATCACCAACTTTGGGGTGAACTGTTAACTACCTATTTATCTGAAAATACAGTCGAAGGTATTCGGGCGTTTAATTATGCAAAAGTCACGCAACCAGACAAAGCGAAGTTGCATAGCTATCTAGCGACATTACAACAAATAGATCCGCGCCATTATCAAAAAAGTGAACAATTAGCGTATTGGATTAACCTCTATAACGCGCTCACCATCGACGTTGTACTTAAGCATTACCCTATTAATTCAATCAAAGATATTGGCGATGGTTTTACGGGGCCTTGGAACCTTGAGTTAGCCACTGTAGCTGGTCAATCAATGACCCTCAATCAGATAGAACACGGAATATTACGTGGTCTTTGGCAAGATAATCGAATTCATTATGTGATTAATTGCGCCAGTGTAGGTTGTCCAGATTTACCGATGCAACCACTCAGCGGCCAGAATATCGACCAGCAACTAAGCGCCAGTGCTGTGCGCTTTATTAATCAATCAAAAGGCGTTCAATTTAACGGTGATAGTCTTGTTTTATCGAGCATCTACAATTGGTTTTCCGTGGACTTTGGTGAAAATGAGCGACAGTTAATGATGCATTTAACGCAATATGCAGAACCTGCATTAAAAGAAAAACTGAAGCTTTTTAAAGGCAACATAAAATATGACTATAACTGGGAATTAAATTCGCCTAGGTAAGGTCTTTACTTCTAATTGCACTATTGATCGAAAAAAGTTGAGTATCACTATGCCCCATAAATTACCAAGCGCCAATCATCCAACCTTGGTTGTTTTTTGCAAACGGCCTAAATTAAATCAAGGCAAACAACGTTTAGTTGAAGCGATTAGCGCTCAACATGCAGTGATTATGGCCAAAGGATTATTAGCCTGTGCAATTGAAGACACCAAAGCGTGGCAAGGACCGGTTGTTATTGCTTGTTCTGACGAGTCTGATGTGGCGTGGGCACAATCGTTAAATGACAAAGCGCAAGTGATGACTCAATTACCCAATGACTTAACGGGAAATTTAGGTCAACGGCTTAACTACGTTGATCATGTGCTTAGAGCGCTTGGTCATCAAAAAATGATCATCATAGGCACCGATGCTCCCATGCTTAATGACGTTCATTATCAAGGGGCAATAGCTGGGCTTAATGAGCATGATGTGGTGCTTAGTCATGCGGATGATGGCGGCGTCGTTATTATGGCAAACAGTGCACCTTGGCCAAACATCACTGCGTTACCGTGGAGTACAGAGCATTTATCACATGCCTTAGCTCAAGCTTGTCGTAACGAGGACTTAAGCGTGCATTATTCAATACCCGGTTATGACATCGACTATGTAGCCGACATCGAGAAATTAACGGTGGACTTAACAACCGATCATCGCCCAGCAAGACAAGCATTGCTTGTTACTATCAATCAATTATTTGTTTCATCAGGAGTCACAAGTCATGCATAACGTTGTTAAAGAATATTATGGCAATGTATTAACGGGATCAGACGATCTACAAACCAACGCGTGCTGCACCGACGATAACTTGTCGCCAGCCGTTAAACGTATTTTGTCTAACATTCATGATGAAGTAATGGCGCGATATTATGGCTGTGGTTTAGTTACCCCTGAATTACTAAATGGCTGTGACGTGCTTGATTTAGGGTGCGGCGCAGGACGTGATTGTTATGCAATCGCTCAAATGGTTGGCGAGCACGGCAGTGTTACTGGCGTAGACATGACCGACGAGCAATTAGCTGTGGCTAATCGACATGTAGAATATCACCGTGAAAAATTTGGCTACAAAAAAGCCAATACTCAATTCCTAAAAGGCTATATCGAAAAACTCGACCAACTCAATATTGCAGACAACAGCATCGATGTCGTTATATCAAATTGTGTGATTAATTTAAGTCCTGACAAACACGCCGTATTACGTGAAATTTTTCGCATATTAAAGCCTGGTGGCGAAATTTATTTTTCAGACGTCTATGCCGACAAGCGCGTGCCTGCACATTTACAACAAGACCCACTTCTTTATGGTGAGTGTTTGAGTGGTGCATTATATTGGAACGATTTTGAAAACTTAGCAAAAACTGTTGGTTTTGTTGAGCCAAGACTCGTCAACAGCCGCGCTATTACCATCGACAACGATGAATTATCCAGCCGTTTAGGCGACGTTCGGTTCACATCGGCTACTTATCGCTTATTTAAAGCAGCCGAGTTAGAAACTGATGCGCAAAATTACGATCAAGGCGTGACTTATCTAGGGACTATTGAAAACCACGAAACACAATGGGATTTTGATGCCAGCACGCGTTTTACGGCTCATGAAAAAAACAAAGTTAGTGGTAATACATGGCGTACGTTACAACAGTCTCGCTTCTCAAGTCATTTTGAATTTGCAGGTGATTTTAATAAACATCAGGGATTGTTCAATACAAGCGTGAAATCGTTTGATTTTGTAGCCCAAATCGATGAAAAAAGCACAAGCTGCTGCGCACCAGCCCCCAAAGAAAAATCGAGTTGTTGCTAGTGAATACGCAAGCCCGCCAGCATGATTGGGACTTTACGCCACTGGGCGATCCCCGTGGTTACATTGTGCCGCATTCGATTAAAGAATTATGGTTTCATACTGGCACCAAATGTAACCTAGCCTGTGACTTTTGTCTGGAAGGCTCAAGCCCATCGGATAAGCGATTATTGACCCCAAAATTTGAAGAAGTTAAACCCTTTATCGACGAGGCACTTGAGTTAGGGGTGGAGCAGTTTTCTTTTACGGGGGGCGAACCATTTCTTGCTAAAGACATGGTTAAAATTTTAGATTATGCATCTCAATTTAAACCGTGTTTAGTGCTGACTAATGGCACAGAGCCCTTGGTTAAACGCCTTGACGCATTAACCCAACTACAAGCTAAAAACCAGCATCCAGTTTCCTTTCGCGTGAGCATCGATTCGCCTATTGAACATGTTCACGATGAGGGACGCGGACAAGGAAACTTTGCCAAAGCATTTATTGGATTACGGTTGCTGCATAACACAGGCTTTCATATTTCATTGGCTCGTCATATGGCCAAAGGCGAAGATACCCCAGCGGTTGAGCAACAATATCAGCAGTTATTTGCACTCAATGGTTTGCCAACAACGATGCATATGGTGGCATTTCCTGATTTTTTAGCCCCCGGCGCCATTAGCGACGTGCCGCACATCACTACAAATTGTATGACGCAATATCAAACGCAAAACCAGCGTGAGAACTATATGTGTGCCAATTCTAAAATGATCATCAAGAAGGGCGCTCAAATGCAAGTATATGCTTGCACACTAGTCGACGACGATGACGATTATTTTTTAGCAACAACGCTGGCCAAAAGCATGACTAAAACCATTAATTTAAAACATCACCGATGCTATAGCTGTTTTGCATTAGGTGCTAGTTGCAGTGAAATGTGAGGAAACAATGAAATCTATTTTATTTTTGTGTACCGGAAATTCATGTCGTAGCCAAATGGCACATGGGTTTGCTAACTCGCTATTAAGCGACGAGTTTACAAGTTATTCAGCAGGCATTGAGTCTCATGGTCTTAACCCTTCAGCAGTAAAAGTGATGGGCGAAGTGGGGATCGATATTAGTGGTCACCAATCTCAAACACTGAGCGAGTTCGACACGGACGCGTTTGATTATGTGGTGGCAGTTTGTGAACATGCGGCGAGTAACTGTCCAACCTTTCCGGCTAAAACGAATGTTATTGTGCGTCAGTTTGATGATCCTCCTAAATTGGCACAACAAGCGGCCACACCCGAGGAAGCATTGTCTCATTATAGACATGTGAGAGACGAAATTAAGCACTGGATCACTTCATTGCCAACACAAATTAATAAAAAGGAAATGCTATGTTAGCGGTTATTGGCGGCACAGGAATTTATAGTATTGATGGCTTAACTGTTATTGAAGAACATCATGTTAAAACACCTTATGGCGATCCTTCTGCGGCAATTGTTCGTGGTGAATATTATGGCAAAGAGATTTTGTTTTTGCCTCGCCATGGTAACAATCACGGTCTATTGCCTTCTGAAGTGAACTATCGTGCAAATATTTGGGCGCTGAAAACCTTAGGTGTAAAACAAATTATTGGACTGTCAGCAGTCGGTAGTTTGCAGCAAGAAATTAAACCCGGTGATTTGGCTATCGCTGATCAATATTTTGATTTTGTGAAATTACCACGTGAAAAAACATTCTTTGGTCAGGGGCTAGTTGCCCATGTATCGACCGCTGAGCCAACATGTAGCGCATTAGCAGATGATATTTCAGTGGCGGCTAAGTCTTGTGATATAGAGGTTCATCGTAACAAAACGTATGCTTGTGTTGACGGTCCGCGTCTTGGCACTAAGGCTGAAAGCTTATTTCTGAAAAATGCGGCACAGTGTGATTTGGTCGGTATGACTAATGTACCTGAAGTGTTTTTAGCTCGTGAAGCACAAATTTGTTATTGCACCATAGGTATCGCGACCGATTATGATTGTTGGCAAGATGATCCAAGCCTTCATGTGACTGTAGAACAAGTGATTAGTCGTTACGGCAACAGTCTTGTAAAAGCTAAAACAGTATTAGCAGCTTACATACAAGGGATTGATGCAGAGTGTGAAAGTGGTTGTAATCACGCTTTATCTAGTGCTGTATTAACGCCTGTTGAAGCGATGAACGATCAACAAAGATCGCTATTTACCGTATTATCTTCATAGTTGATAGATTCAGAATTTATTGACTCTGAATCTACGTTATAAGCTGCTTTGGGCACACTAGAAAATACACAATTACGTCCTTTAGCTTTAGCCATATATAGCCGTTTGTCGGCATTGGCTAATAATGCGTCTAGCGTTGTACCATCATTGCCGTAGGTAGAAACACCAGCACTAAAAGTGATTTTTATTTTAGAATTTTCAATAATTAATGGTGTGTTAGATAACTCGATACGTAGTTTTTCAATAAAGTCATAGCATTCAGTGAGCGATGTTTTCATCATTTTTAATGCAAACTCTTCACCACCAATTCTTGCTAGCATAATTTTTTTATTGGTTCTTTCACTAATAAAGCTAGCGACATGACGTAAGGCCGAGTCACCGACACTATGGCCATATTGATCATTAATTTTCTTGAAGTGGTCAAGATCAATCAAGGCGACTGATAGTGACGGTGCTTCATCTTGGCATTTTGTAGACCACAAAGCATAACTTTCATAAAGTTTCAGCCGATTTGCGACCCCCGTTAAGCTATCTGTACCAGCTAGTTCTAACAATCTTGTTTCATTATCCTCACGCGTTTTTTCATAAACATGGGCAAATGTTATCATCAGCGATGAGCTAAAAATGACATTAAGCGATTCTGCAATATTGAGGGAGTCTTGCATATTAATAAACTTGATGTGATAAATGAACAAACTTGCAGTTATGAAAGATAATGACACCCAAAGACCTATTTTTTTACCTAACAATAAATAAGAAACAATGGGAAATGTGAGTATCCAAACAAACATCGATTTTGATGTTTCTTCAAATGAAAGTCCGTATAAAATGAGGGAGAAAAATGGTAATACAAATGCAGCAACCCATCGTTGAAAATATCGAGTCGTTGGTATTATGCGCATTAAAACAATGGCGTAAATGCCATAAGTGAATTCCAAAAACGCTAAAAGGTAAGATTCACGATAAATATTAATACAAGAAAAAGACAAGCCTCCCAAACATATAATGAAAAGTAAGGTACGCATCACATCTCTACGATGTTGTATATTTTGTACTAACTGAGGCGCCATGAACTGTAATTCCATTTGAGCTTTTAATAGATTAAAAGCAATTCCGTTATAAAAATCGACATAATGTTAAAACATACAGCAATATCAGTGCCAGTGCTTGGTACTTTAGTATTGTATTGTTAATTATTTAACCGTTATTTCTTAAAGTAGTGTGTCGGCAGATGCGCTTTGGTAGTCAAATTTGTACAAAAGAGCGAGAAGTTCGTCGGTTTTTTGCGTCATAAGAAATTTATTTCCTTTAGATTCAACATTTAACCTAACAACTGGTTCAGTGTTAGAGGCGCGTAGATTAAATCGCCATTGATCTTGTCCATTAATAAATGACATTGAGATACCGTCAATGTTATCAATGTGGCTAGCAAGCGGTTGATAATGGGAAAATACGCTATCTAGTGCTTGTTGAGCATGAGTGAGCGTTAAGCTAATTTCACCCGATGATGGATAAGCAGCAATTCTGGCGCTAACGGCCTGTGATAACGATATGTTCTCAACAGACAATAATTGAATGACTAACAACCAGGGGATCATGCCTGAATCACAATAGAAGAAGTCTCTAAAATAATGATGCGCCGACATTTCACCGCCATAAACGGCATCTTCTTGCCGCATGCGCTCTTTAATGAATACGTGACCTGTTTTCGATTCAATAGCGTGGCCGCCGCCTTGTTCAATTAAATCAATTGAATTGTATGTTAGGCGAGGATCATGAATTATCTTTGCGCCAGGTTCGGTTTTTAAAAAAGCTTGCGCTAATAAACCGACAATATAATATCCATCGACAAATTTACCTTGCTCATCAAACATAAAGCAGCGATCAAAATCGCCATCCCATGCTATGCCCATATCGGCGTTATGCGCTAAAACAGCATCCATGGTACTTTGACGATTTTCAACTAACAGTGGATTAGGAATACCGTGCGGAAAGCTTGCATCAGGTTGATGGTGAATTTTAATAAACTCAATGGCAACATTTAGCGATTTAAATTGGCGCTCAATTTCATCAATAACATGGCCCGCCGCACCGTTGCCGGCATTAACCACTAGTTTGAGCGGTTTAATATTTAGAGGTGTTATGTAGCCGACTAAATGGTTCACATAAGGTGTTAAATGATTTAATGATTTATAAGTACCTTGAATATGCTTGGTTGACAATGGCTTGTTTAACCAAGGCTGAGCTTGGGTGAGTTGTTCAATTTCGTCAAGGCCGCTGCTGCGTGAAATAGGTTTGCTGTTAGCACTAACTAACTTCATGCCATTATAATCAATGGGATTATGTGATGCCGTTACTACAATGCCCCCATCCATATTAAGATCGGATGTTGCGAAGTAAATTTCTTCAGTACCGACCATGCCTAAATCAACAACATTGACACCACCATCACGTAATCCATTGCTTAAAGCGTGTTTTAGCGCTTCACTGGTAGCTCTTGCATCACCGCCAATCACCACGTTTTTTGCGTCAATGACCATGGTATAAGCACGGCCAATACGATAAGCAATGTCTTCGTTTATTTCATCACCTAAACGGCCACGAATATCATAGGTTTTAAAGCATGCTAGTGTCATGACTTAACGCGTCCATATTTGTCATCAAACCGAATAATGTCATCTTCGCCGAGGTAGCAGCCAGATTGCACTTCGATCAATTCTAAATCGACAATACCAGGATTTTCAAGGGCGTGAACATTGCCAATAGGAATATAAGTAGACTGATTTTCCGTAAGAAATATTTCACTCTCGCCGTTAGTCACTTTGGCTGTGCCAGACACCACAATCCAATGCTCAGCGCGATGATGATGCATTTGCGTTGACAGGCTGGCACCGGGTTTGACGGTGATCCTTTTAACTTTAAAACGATCGCCTTGATCTAATGAGTCATATTTTCCCCAAGGGCGATAGACTTCTCGGTGCTCGGATATTTCACTGCGTTGTTGTTTTTTCAATAAATTAACAATGGCTTTCACTTGCTGCACTTCTGACTTTTTAGCCACTAAGATGGCATCTTTAGTATCGACAATAACAATGTCATCTAAGCCTATGGTGGTAACTAATTTGTCTTGGGCACTAATATAGCAATTAGTGGTGGCGATACTGACGATATCACCATGATTTACATTGCCATTTTCGTCTTTATTTTCGATATCCCATAACGCTGACCAACTACCAATATCACTCCAATCTGCATCCATAGGCATTACCACGGCTTGGGACGTTTTTTCCATCACGGCATAATCAATGGATTCGTCTGGGCATAGCTCAAAAGCTGTCTTGTCCACACGAATAAAATCTAAATCGTTACTAATATTGGTCATCGCGTTTTCACAAGCGAGGTAGATGTCGGGTCTATGTTCTTTTAATTGAGCTAGATATACGCTGGCTTTAAACATGAACATGCCGCTGTTCCAAAAGTAATCCCCTTGCGACATATATTGCTGCGCCGTCGCTTGATCAGGTTTTTCTACAAACTGCTCAACGGCACTAACACCGTTAACTTCTTTACCCGCTTTAATGTAACCGTAACCCGTTTCTGGTGCAGTAGGAGTAATGCCAAAGGTGATTAATTTGTTGTCATTGGCTATGTAAGCTGCGTTGTTCACTGCATTTGTGAAAGCAACATTGTCTTTAATCACATGATCAGCCGCTAGCACTAACAATAACGGATCGTCTCCGCTGATGATTGCATTAAACGCCGCTAAAGCAATTGCTGGGGCGGTGTTACGCCCCACTGGCTCTAGCAATATTTGACTATGGCTGGCATTTTCGTCGCTAGATGATGAATTACGCAATTGCTCTGCGACGATAAAACGATGTTCTTCATTACAAATAATGAGTGGCGGCTGATGCTCTATGTCGCTTAATCTGGCAAGGGTTGCCTGCAACATGGTTGAGTCACCGTGTAGTGATAGAAATTGTTTGGGGAACAGTTGACGTGACATCGGCCACAATCTAGAACCCATACCGCCAGCCATAATTACAGGTAAAATCATTTTTTATTCTCAAAATAAGACGTTATGGCAACAGACCGTTGTTAAGGGCAATATCTTACCATTTATTTTTGAGATTCAATGGTTGGTTACTATGATTCTTCATATTTATAACACTGCGCTTAATCTGAAAATTTTGGTTGGTGAACATAAAAAATCCCAGCACATGCAATCTGGATACAATGTGATGACCATTTTTAATTGTGTTCATTATAAATATAAGGACGTAAAAGTCGGCTATTAAAAAATAACTGAGTGATTATTTTAGTGACAAATCTTGTCAGTCCAGTTTTTCTTAAAGTTTTGGTGCGTCTAAGACACTAATTAACTGCTGTAAATTACACCCCTTCAATGAGAATGGGAACTTGTGACGTAGAGTGCATAAATCTGCCTGATAGACATAATGGTCGGAGAATAATTTTCAAAATTTAAGACTACCGTATTTATAATTTTTGTTTTATTGAACAAAATTGCTGTCAATATATTTTGTTGCAACAGTAAAAGTATCATCATCGAACTCTGGTGACCAGTTTCCATCGAGCAGAACTATATTTTTTAGCCCCATCAAGCCCAAGTCTTTTAGTGAGTATGTGAATCTTTTATATTTGTCTTCTGTATTCAAAGAATGCTGGTAATAACCATAATTGGGTAACATCGGATTAACCTTTATTTTTTGATAAAACTGAGTCAGATCTCTTTTTACCGCTGGAGCATATTCTCCAAATTTTTTCTTTACAGATAAGGCTATTTCTTTTTCTCCTTCTTGAGTGATTTTTGCGCCTTTTTTTCTAAATTCTACTATTGCTTTTTCTGTTATTCGCTGAATATTTCCCTGAATAGCCCCATCAAAATATGAGCTACCATGCCAACTTATTAAGGCCTTTTCTCCCACAAATTTAATATGCCCTGCAGGAAAAATATAATTAGCACAAGACGAATGACAGTTTTTTATAACTTTTACGTTAAGTTTGTTTTCATAGACCCAACGCCCCATGAGTATCCCAAACTGTTCATTACCTCCTGAACTTGAAATACGTAAAGTTGCGGGTTTCACTAAACTTTTATCAAATTCGTTTTTTAACTTAATATAGCCTTGCTCGTTAATATTCCCAGCGTAAACAAGCTCATCGCCTTTAATATAAATTAACTGAAAATCTCTTACTGATTTCATGATCGTTGTGCAGCCAGATAAATAGCACGTCGCACTTATAATGATAAGATTCATTAGTATTTTCATTAAAATATCTCAGCCAATCGATTCAAGTAATGCATTAAAAACAAAGCAACGCAGTATTTCATTGCTATGAATCTAAATTACATGAAGGAAAAGCATAAGAAAAGGAACAACTAAAAAAATCTATCTAATAAATAACGAGTTAATGACTTAAGGATATTTTTAGTCTTTCTCTTTATTAAATAACAAACAGCAAAAAAACTAGCTTCATCAAGACACAGGTTTTTATGACACTATAAAGAGTAAGGACATTCATTGAGCAAAACGACGAATACTGGTGCAGATGTGCAACCTATTCCAGCTACGCAGGCAAAGTGTCGCAATGCCACTAATCATTCTTATACGTCTAAATGCAAAACATTTGCGAATTTATTGTATCGTTAAAAACATATCAGCCGAGCTTAAACACTTAACTTGAGAAAGACTGTATTTCATCTTTGGTTAAGTAACGCCATTGGCCTACATCAATGTCTAATGAAACAGAGCCAATTCTTTCTCGATGTAAGCAAACCACGCGATTACCTACCGCTGAAAACATGCGCTTAACTTGATGGAATTTCCCTTCGGTGAGAGTTAACAGCACTTCTTTGGGACTAATAATGGTTAATGTTGCAGGCCGTGTTAATTGCTGCTCGCCTTGTAGCATGATACCCCTTTCAAATTTAAGAGCGACGTCATCAGCGATGGGGCGAGATAAACCAACGCGGTAAACCTTTTCGCAGTGCTTGGTTGGGTTGGTTATGTTGAACGACCAACGACCGTCATCAGTAATTAACACCAATCCTGTGGTGTCGGCATCTAACCGTCCTGCTATGTGCAGTTGGGATACTTTATCTAGCTCAATAGAGTTAAATAAAGAAGGGTAAACTTCGTCAACATTGGAACAAATAGTTCCGGCTGTTTTGTGCATCAGTAGGTAGCGAAAATCACGTGTTTTTAAACGGTGGTTATCGAGCGTTATGATGTTGTCTTCATGAACTTGAGTCGCTTCGTCAAGCACTGATTTGCCATTAACGATGACTTGCCCAGACTGTATCAACAGCGTTGCTTCAATTTTAGTTAATTGAGTACTCTGACAAACAAATTTATCTAGGCGCATGGTGGACAACATTAAGAATATTAATAAAGAGCGTTATTATCCCTGCTCTATATTAATAAGCAATTACTCACTTTGTTAAGAGTCGAAAAGAGGGCAGGTTATGTGCTTCCTGCCCTTTTTTATAAGCGCTTATTTACTGTTTTGTTGGAGTTTTAATTTCAATTCATCTAAATATTGCTGGTGCATATTTTGGTGGTAATCAACCATGTCTTTTGACTTTTCAACAGCTATTGTTTGGTATTTTACCGCTTTATTAAGGTTTCCAATATTTGCATATGCCTTAGCTAATGCTGACAATGCATACGCTGAGTCAGGATAAAGCTTGGCTGTTTTTAAATAAATAGCCAAGCCTTGCTGTGGGGCGTTTGCCATTAATGATTTGGCGAGAGTCTTTAAAGAACCTTCGGCGGAAATATCAAAGCCATATTTTTTGTTAGAAAGATTTTCGTAATGATCGATAATGGCTTGAGCGCCCTGCTTAGATACTTGAGAATCGGCATTCAGATCCGTATGGATATCATCGAATAAGGCTTCAATGCCGTTGATAATCGACATTATGGGCTGTGACATGTAATTATTTTTATTGTTACGATGAACTTGCCAGTCAAGCATGGGGGATGCAGACATTTTTAGCGATTTTTCAAATAAATCAAAAGCAGGTAAGTTACCTTGCTCGTAACGATGATTACCTGTCGCAAGGTATAAAAACCTCATTTTGTCATCTAATTTGGCGAGCTTGTTTTTGGCATCGGTTGTAATTGCCCCAAAGTCATCGGCAATCGACGGACTTGAAATGATGTAAGCGTTAAATAGGTTTGGGCGATTAAGCAAAGCATATAAGCCCAAAGCACCGTTGCCCATAAAGCCGCTATAAATTCTAAAGCCATTTGTTCTGTATTTTTCATCAATGGCGCTTAGCAAGTCTGACTCAAAATAGTCGAGCATGGTGTGATTGTTAGGCTCGCTGACTATTTGATCAAATAACTTGGCAAATTCAGGATTGTAATCTGCTGGTGTAATAACGATGGTTTCAAGCCAAGGCCATCCTCCGTTGTGACTTAGCCAATCTTGTAGACCACTTAAATAAGGCTGACTGCGTGGATGTAAATCAAAAATGACAAAGTACTTTGTATCTTTACTATTAACCTCATTATAACTCGCTGGCAAAGTGACGTTGTATGTTATGGGCTCTTTAAAGTGCTTAGACTTCACTTTCAGTAATTGTATGGGATTAAGCGCCTTAATATCGGTGGCGTTAGATATTGCTGGCATCAAAGCCATGATAAAAACTAGATTGGTTATAAATATTCTAATCATGATTCTCTCTTTTATAATGCATAAAATCATAGGTGTGTGCTCATGGCTGTCTTTGGTAATACAAAGCCCGTTAAAATGATTAGGCATTTTTCTGGATTAGTATGATTATTTTTTTGCAAAAAAAAGTCAGCAGCTGACTATTATAGTTAGGCTATTGATAGTCAAGTTTATTCAAGATTGGGGATTGGTTTTTATGTGACAGGATGTTTATACCCAAGCGATTTTAGGCGCTTGGGTATGATGCAAGGGTCTTAATTACGCCTTAATAGCCGCCGCCATAGATGTTTGTGCAACGTCTTCTAGCCATGCTAAATCCATGGTTTGATGAGCTTCACAAATAAACCACGGTTCGCGAGAATCGGGTTCTAACATCACGCCATTGTCAATTAAGTTCATAGCAAACGCCGTGTATAAATCACTGTTGGTTTGTTTCCAATCACGGTAATTTTGCGGCACAGAGTCGCCAAAGTGAACGCCAAACATAGAATCTGGGCCAGCGAAACAATGCTCGATGCCAAACTTAGTAAATACGCGGGATAACACTTGTTGAATTTCTTGACCAACACGGTTGATTGTTGCCAAGGCATCGGTGTTTTTCAAAACAGTTAACGTGGCTTTAGCCGCGCTAAGTGCAACCATATTGGCCGTGTAAGTGCCGCCATGTGTTACGCCATCTTTATCAAAAGAAATTGTATCCATCACTTTCGACGTACCACCAAAAGCAGCAACAGGGTAGCCGTTACCCATGGCTTTAGCATACGTAGTTAGGTCGGCGTAAATTCCATAAAGCTCTTGCGCGCCGCCTTTTGCAACGCGGAAACCTGTTTTAACTTCATCCATAATAAGCAATGAACCGTTTGCATCACATACATCGCGTAATTTCTGCATATATTCTTGTGTTGAAGCAATCGATCCACAGTTGCCCATGATGGGTTCTATCAAAATAGCCGCTATATCATGGCCATGTGCGGCAAAAACTGCATCAATAGCGTCAATGTTATTGAGCGGAACACTGACTTGGTGCTCACGAGTGCTACTTGGAATACCGCCGCCAAAAGGAATAATAGCTGGGTCTTTTTCATTGTTAACATCCCAGTTATCAACGTCTGATTTCCACATAACTTCATCGTGTAAACCGTGGAAACCACCTTCCACAACTACTATTTTGTTACGCTTAGTAAAACCACGTGCTGTGCGAACAGCGCCAATAACGGCTTCGGTACCCGAGTTAGAAAAGCGCATTTTCTCAATGTTTGGACACATCGATTTAATTAGTTCAACAACATCAGAATCAAGACCCGTTGAGAATCCTGAAATAGTGCCTACGTTAGTAATGGCATTAATGACTTCGCTATCAATACGTTCGTCGCGATAGCCTAAAATAATAGGGCCGTAAGCGAGGCGAAAGTCAGTAAAGGTTTGCTCATCACAATCAGTGATAGTGCAACCCTTCATACTACTTAAAAAGACGGTGTTTTCTTCGCCCCAATATCGGTAGCTGTCAGCAACGCCCATTGGCATGTTTTGGTGAGCGCGTTTTAGCATAGCGGCACTATTGTTTTTTTGCGGTTTAGTCATCAGATTCTCGTGGTAAAAACTAAAGGTTATAAAACGCCGTAAAGTTGGGCATTGAATTTTGGGGGCGATTTTAATGGGTTGATAAAAAACTATCAACCCATAAAGTAAAAGATGAGAAGTAGAGGGCGTTTATCGAACAATATCCTCCTTTATCAAGGTGGATATTAATTAATCCAACGCAGGTGGCTTGCGGTTCATTGTCGCTTGTTCAAAGCCATAGGCAGCTTCAATAAGCGTTGCTTCTGACAAGTTTGCACCAAAGAAAGAGATGCCAACAGGTAGTTTACCCACAAAGCCCATCGGCACCGTGATATGAGGATAACCAGCAATAGCGGCAGGGCTACTAGCAGCGCCCTTGTAGTTATCTCCATTTTTCCAATCAATTTTCCACGCGGGTTGGTTCGATGGCGCAATCAATAAATCTAAATTATGCTTTGCTAGCACTGCATCTATGCCGTCTTTGCCCATTAATCGTTTTGCTTCGCGCTGTGCCTGCAAATAGGCTTTGTCGGTTAACGCGCCTTTAGATTGGGCTTGCATGAAAATTTCTTGACCAAAGTGGGGCATTTCTTGTTGTTTATGTTGCTGGTTAAACGCAATCAACTTTTCTAATGTGAGTGGGGAGTTAGCGGCTTTAAAATAATGATTAAGTCCGTGCTTAAACTCATACAGTAAGACTGTATATTCATGACCTCCAGCGGCTTCACGATTGGGGATATCGGTATTATCAACAATAATAGCCCCTTGTTTTTTAAGTGCTAACAATGATTGCTCAAACACAGCGTCGAGGTCTTTATCGTAACCCATTAGATTTCTGACCACGCCAATGCGTTTTCCTTTTAGGCCATCTAATTTTAAATGTTTGGCTAAATACTGAGTTGCCTTGATGGGCGCAGGGTCATTGGCATCAAATCCATTTATAGCATCTAACAGTAATACAGCATCGGTGACTGTTTTTGCCATTGGACCTGCGGTGTCTTGGCTATGCGAGATAGGGATAATGCCATCACGACTCACCGTGCCTAAGCTTGGTTTGATGCCAACAATGCCATTGATTGAAGAAGGACAAGTGATTGAACCGTCAGTTTCAGTGCCAATGGCCAGTAGGGTTAAATTGGCTGAAACCGCTGCGCCTGATCCCGCACTTGAGCCACAGGTTGATTTTGTTATGTCGTAAGGGTTTTTAGATTGCCCCCACAGCCCACTCCAACCGCTTGAACTTCTAGTCGAACGAAAATTGGCCCACTCACTTAAATTGGTTTTTCCTAAGATTATCGCGCCTGCTTTTCGCAGCCTTTGAACAATGAATGCGTCGTCTTTTGGAAAATTATCTTTAAGAGCAATTGAACCTGCGGTATTGGCCATACCATCATGCGTATCGATATTATCTTTTAGCATCACGGGAATACCATGAAGCGGACCGCGTGATTTTCCTTGCTTACGCTCTGCATCAAGCTGTTTAGCAATGGCAAGGGCTTGTTTATTAATTTGCGCTACAGCATTAATAGTTAATCCATTTTTGTCATATTTAGCGATACGAGACAGATAATAATTAACTAACTCTACACTGGTTAACTTGCCGCTATTAAGTAGCTCATTAGCTTTGGTTAATGACAATTCGTGTAATGGATCTGAATGTTTTGATTGAGCAAGAACAGAGCTTGATGCCGTGATAAAGACGGCAAGTGATACTAAAAAAGCAAGTTGACGTAACATGATTAATAATCCGACAAATAAATAGTGGCGTTACTTAATCACAACTACGCGCATAGCGCTAATATAAAAGTATATTAGCGCTATTTACGGTGTTCAATTATTTTTACTGTCATCACTAATGAGTTGCTGAACGACTTCTTGTAAATAAGCTGCACTAGCATTTTGGGCGGCAATCGGCTTGGCAACAACCAGTCCAACACGGGACCAAAAACGACGAGGTTTGGTGGTTAATGCATGACCATCTTTGTGACTAAAAAACGAACCCCATAAACCCGTCAATGCCATAGGAATAACCGGCACTGGATTATTGCTTAGAATTTTTTCGATGCCGCCACGAAACTCGTTTAACTGGCCGTCTTTGGTTATTTTTCCTTCGGGGAAAATACACACTAGCTCACCATTGTCGAGTTCGTGTTTTATCTTGTCAAAGGCTTGATTATAAACATCGATGTCTTGTTTAGGTGAGCAAATAGGAATGGTTTTAGCCCATTTGAAAACAAATTTTAAGCCAGGCATGTTGGCAATAGTTTTATCCATCACAAAGCGTACTGGGCGACGAGAAATTCCGGCAATAAGCAGCGCATCCACAAAGCTTACGTGGTTACACACTAAAACCGCGGCTCCTTCTTGAGGGATATGGATCATGCCGCGATGCTTAACACGGTACATTGTGTGGCTAATAATCCAAATAATAAAGCGCAATACGAATTCAGTCACTTGCCAATAAATGTAACCAGCGACAATTAAGTTAGCGATGCCCAACACCAAAAAGTATTCAGCAATGGTGAGTTCTAATACGGACAATAAAACAATAGCGATAACGGCACTTAAGACCATAAATAAGGCATTGAATACGTTATTTGCCGCAATGATTTGCGCGCGACATTTGTCGTCGCCCCGTGTTTGAATCAAGGCATTTAGCGGCACCACATATATACCACTAAATACCGCAAGCAATAATAAATCAGCGAGTAAGCGATAGTTTGCGCCGTGGCTTAAAAACTCCATCGCCGTCATGTTATCTATCACGGTTAGTGATTGCGCTGCAAAGTAGAGATCGATACCAAACACACTAATACCGATTGAGCCAATAGGAATAATGCCTAGTTCGATTGTATGGCCCGATAAACGTTCACATAAGATAGAGCCAAGACCAACACCAAACGAAAACACCACTAATAACAAGGTCACAAGCTGCGTATTGCCGCCTAGGTTACCCAAGGCAAATGCTGGAAATTGTGTAAGATAACCAGCGCCCAAAAACCAAAACCAACTAATGGCTAATATGGATAGGAACAAAGCACGATCTTGCTTAATCTGGCTAACTGTTTGTTTAATGCTAGTAAATGGGTTGAAGTTCACTTTAAGTGCAGGGTTATTGGCTGGTGCATTAGGAATAGACCGGCTGGCTAGGTAACCTAAAGCAGCGAAGGCCACCACAGCAACGGCGACAATAATTAAGGCCTGTTCAAATTCGAATAACAAACCCGCTAAAATCGTTCCGCCTAAAATCGCAATAAAGGTGCCCATCTCAATTAAACCATTACCACCAACCAACTCACTTTTGTTTAAATGTTGGGGTAATAAAGAGAACTTAACGGGCCCAAAAAAGGCGGATTGTGTGCCCATCAGGAATAACACCACAAGCATTAACGTTGTTTGCTCCCAAACAAGGGCTAAACCGCCAATAATCATGATGGCTATTTCGGCGAGTTTTATTATTCTGATGAGGTTTGATTTTTCATACTTATCAGCAATTTGTCCACCAATCGCTGAAAATAAAAAGAACGGGAGAATAAATAGTCCGGCGGCAATGTTAGTCAATAAACTCGATTGCTGTTGGTCACCCATTGCAAACAGCGCGATAAATAATAACAGCGTATTTTTATAAAGATTATCGTTAAAAGCGCCTAGTGCCTGAGTAACGAAATAAGGCAGGAAACGGCGTTGGGAAAATAATGAAAACTGACTTTCAGATGACATAGTTAACTCTCTAGCTAAAACAATTTATGGCGTTAGTATTCACTAATTACTGAGAGATTAATAGGTTAGAGAACACTAATCGTACATGTTGGTTAAAGGTATTAAAATATGGTACTTGGTGTATTATTCAATAGAATCGCTAACTGAAATGTTTCTCGTAAATCAAATGGATGTAATTGTTATGATACGCAAAATTTTTATTAGCACTGGAGTATCACTCCTGATTTTAGTGGGTTTTTTGGTGTACAGCACTGCTGATGAACCAGTATTAATAAAGGCGGATGACGAGGCCAAATTAATAGCATCACAAAATAATAAATTGTTAGTAAGCAGCGAGGCCACAAAGACTAATTTATCAGATGACACCATTATAGATTCTAAAAATGACACACTCGATGACGCTGAAATCAGCCATGGACATAAAAGTATTAATGGTTTTACTCAAGTAGGCACAGCCATGCTAAATACGTCACATTATGACGCCATTATGGCAAGATTAGCCCAAGAAGAATCATCATTTACTTTCTTAAACTCGAGGTATTGGGTCGAATACCTCGGTCTGAACGATCAAGGGGATATTCTTTTTAAGCTCTATGACCTTATGGGATTTTCAGATCCTGAACAACAGCGCATAGAGTTAGCTTTCTATTATGATATTGAGCATTTGTTTGATAACGAAGAAGGTGGCTCAAGTAGCCCTGAGAATGAAAATATTGTGAGCACGACAATAGAAAATATCACTAACGAGTCACCACTAATTACGGTTTGTACTCAAATAAAGTGCATGTTTATATTTGATCAAATTAATCATCCCACAATCGATATAGATAAAGTGACTAATGACATCATTGCAAAGCTGACTAAACCAGGTATGAAATGCAGTCGAGGCCGTAAAGTAGGCCCTCGTGGTCGTCAATACGTTGTCATTAATTGTGTTAAAGCGTCCAAAGAATAAGGGTGACATTATTCTTCGTTATACATATGAGGCCCCGGACCTTGTTCGCTCAGCACATCTTTAGGATTGACTAAGCGGCACCGTTCGAGGGACAAACAACCACAACCAATGCAAGTGTCCATGTTGTTTTTGAGGTCGGTTAACAGCGCGATCCGATGTTCCAGTTGTTCGCGCCAAACATTAGAAAGGCGGGTCCAATCTTTAACGCTGATCTTTTTACTGTTGGGCAATGTGGCTAATGCTGACTTAATCTCTTGCAGTTGAATACCTGACTCTTGAGCAATACGAATCACCGAAATTATTCGTAATACGTCACGCGTAAACCGACGATGATTACTTTTATCTCTAAAAGAAGTGATCAAGCCTTTGCCTTCGTAAAAGTGAATGGTGGACACCGCCACTCCTGCTCGTTTTGATACTTCACCCACCG
>Ga0209395_1000644_pt1 | contig 50648 bp, 42 predicted proteins | sample GOMGulsemesocosm_3_FD_184635 | JGI IMG/M metagenome (GOLD analysis project Ga0209395, IMG submission 184635) | Methane-oxidizing microbial communities from mesocosms in the Gulf of Mexico - GOM9D Gulf of Mexico (SPAdes) (version 2) | ecosystem: Environmental > Aquatic > Marine > Cold seeps... | reverse complement strand
CCAGGTAAAAATATTTCTCCATTAATTTTACCTATTGGGTTTAATGTTAACTGCTCCACTTTATCCATTCCTCTTTTCAAATTGTTGCATAAAATCTACAAGGGCTTGCACACCTTCAAGTGGCATAGCGTTATATATACTAGCTCTCATACCGCCAACAATTCGATGGCCTTTAAGTGCAGTTAAACCCGCAGCTTCAGATTCACTTAAAAATTGTTCATTTAAGCTTTCATCTTTTAGCCAAAAAGGAATATTCATTTTGCTTCTGTATTGTGTCTCTATGTGATTTAAGAACAGACCACTGTTATCAATTGCCTTATAAAGCAATTCAGCTTTTGTTTTATTAACTTCAGCAATAGCTTTAACGCCGCCCAAATCTTTAAGCCACTGAAAAACTAAACCGGCTAAATACCAAGCGTAAGTTGGTGGGGTGTTATACATAGAATCATTATCAGCAGCCGTTTTATAGTTCATAATGCACGGTGTTGCTGTTTGAGCATGACCAAGTAAATCTTCGCGAACGATAACAATAGTTAAGCCGGACGGACCTATATTTTTTTGAGCTCCCGCATAAATTAAGCCAAATTTACTGACATCAATTTCATGTGATAAAATAGTTGAAGACATATCAGCAACCAGTGGCACACCATTGGTTTGTGGAATAGTATTTATCTCAAGACCATTAACGGTTTCATTTGGGCAATAATGTACATATGCTGCATCATCGCTCAATGGCCACTCTTTCGAGTCTAGAAGGCTTGAGTTATCATCACTGTCTTCATTAATATTGATAACATTAATATCACCAAAGTTTTTAGCTTCAGCCGCTGCAGCTTTTGACCATGAACCCGAGACAATATAATCTGCTGACTTACCTTGAGGTAGTAAATTAAGAGGGACGGCAGAAAATTGTCCACGGCCGCCACCGTGACAAAATAACACTTTATAATTATCTGGAATAGACATGAGCTCACGTAAGTCGGCTTCTGCTTTTGCTGCCATTGCCATGTAAATACCGCTACGATGACTTAATTCCATCACAGAGCTACCTGTGTCTTGCCAATTGATAAACTCTTGTTGTGCTTTTGCCATCACAGGTGTCGGCAACATTGCTGGGCCAGCACAAAAATTAAAAATTTCTGACATAATGATTCCTATTCTCTTAACTGCTATTTGAATTACTTTAAAATATTTACTTAAAAAATATCATTAAAAAAGGCGGTTATTAGCCGCCTTTTTTATGTTATTACGACAATTACTCTTGATTGTCGTCTTGTGAGCTATCAGTAGCATCCTGCTGAGCACTATGCTCAGGGTTATGCTCTGTACTGCCCTCAATAACATTATCACCTTCAACAGCCTCTTCAAGCTGCTCCGGCTCTTCTATTTCGTCGATACGTTGTAATGCAACAACATGCTCATCATCAGCAGTACGAATTAAACGTACACCCTGGGTATTCCTACCGATAACACTGACTTCATTAACACGAGTACGTACTAATGTACCACTGTCAGTAATTAACATGATTTCATCAAGGTCTTCTACTTGAACTGCACCTACAACTTTACCATTACGTTCACTCACTTTAATAGAGACAACACCTTTCGTTGCTCTACTTTTAGCTGGATATTCAGCTAAGTCAGTACGTTTACCAAAACCGTTTTCAGTGATGGTTAAAATAGGTCCGTCATTTTTAGGCACAATAAGTGAAACAACTTTTTGTTCACCTTCAAGCTTCATACCACGAACACCAGTACCAGTACGACCAATTGGTTTCAATGCCCAGCGTTGTTCACCTGTTTCTGGATCAAGCTTTATTTCGCCTGTTTCGCTATCACGTACTTTCTCATTAAAGCGTACAACCTTACCAGCATCAGAGAACAACATAATATCGTTATTACCGTCGGTAATATCAACACCAATTAAGGTGTCATCATCACGTAGATTTAAGGCAATAATACCGTTAGCACGTTGATTTGAGTAAGCATCTAAACGTGTCTTCTTAACCGTTCCTGACGCTGTTGCCATAACAATGTATTTATCATCTGCATATTCACGTACCGGTAAAATAGCCGTAATACGTTCATCACTTTCTAATGGCAAGATGTTTACAATAGGTCTACCTCTCGCTGTACGACTAGCTAATGGTAGTTGGTAAACTTTCAACCAATATAATTTACCACGATCTGAGAAACATAAAATAGTGTCATGGGTATTGGCCACTAATAAACGCTCGATGAAGTCTTCTTCTTTCATCTTAGTCGCTGCTTTACCTTTACCGCCACGACGCTGCGCTTCGTAATCACTCAAGACTTGATATTTAACATAACCTTCGTGAGATAACGTTACTACAACATCTTCTTCTGTGATTAAGTCTTCTAAAGACAAATCATGAGAAGCATTGGTAATCTCAGTTCTACGTTCGTCACCAAACTCATCACGTATAGCAATAAGCTCTTCACAAATGACTTCCATCAAACGTGCTGGTGTAGCCAAAATATGCATTAATTCTGCAATAAGGTCTAATAACGCTTTGTACTCACTTAGAATTTTATCGTGTTCCATGCCAGACAATTTGTATAGCTGTAGATCTACGATTGCTTTTGCTTGCTCTGCCGTTAAGTAATATAAACCATCACGAATACCGTATTCTGGCTCTAACCACTCAGGACGCGCTGCATCATTACCTGCTTCGCTAAGCATATTAGCAACATTACCAAGTTCCCAACCTTGCGAAATAAGCTTTTCTTCAGATTCTTTTCTGTTACTAGAATTCTTAATCATTTCGATGATAGGGTCTATATTTGCTAACGCAATTGATAAACCTTCTAAGATATGAGCACGGTCACGTGCCTTTCTTAGTTCGAAAATAGTACGACGAGTTACTACTTCGCGACGATGTAATACAAACGCTTCTAACATCTCTTTGATATTAAATATTTTCGGTTGGCCATTGGTTAATGCCACCATATTTAAACCAAAAGAAACCTGCATTTGCGTCAGTTTGTACAAGTTATTTAAAACAACCTCACCGACTTCACCGCGCTTGATTTCAATAACCATACGCATGCCATCTTTATCAGACTCATCACGTAACGCAGAAATACCTTCAAGACGTTTTTCTTTAACAAGCTCAGCCATTTTTTCAATTAAGCGTGCTTTGTTAACTTGGTAAGGTAATTCGTGAACAATTATTGTTTCTTTACCCGTCGTTTCATGTACTTCAATTTCAGCGCGAGCACGAATCTTAATTTTACCACGACCGGTTCGGTACGCTTCTTCGATGCCTGCACGACCACTGATAATACCGGCCGTTGGAAAATCAGGACCAGGGATGTGTTCTAATATCTCTTCAAAAGATAAGTCACTATTGTCAATCAATGCTAAACAAGCATTGATAACTTCAGTTAAGTTATGTGGAGGAATGTTGGTTGCCATACCAACAGCAATACCTGAAGTACCGTTAACAAGTAAGTTAGGTACACGGGTTGGCATAACCGCTGGTATATGTTCTGTGCCATCATAGTTAGGCACAAAATCAACGGTTTCTTTGTCTAAATCGGCAAGAATAGAATGTGCAATTTTAGACATTCTAATTTCGGTATAACGCATTGCAGCTGCGCTATCACCATCAACAGAACCGAAATTACCTTGTCCATCGACAAGCATATAACGTAAGGAGAATGGCTGTGCCATACGAACTATTGTATCGTAAACTGCTGTATCACCATGTGGATGATACTTACCTATAACGTCACCAACCACACGGGCTGATTTTTTGTAGGCTTTATTCCAATCATTACCTAATACATCCATGGCGAATAACACCCGGCGATGTACAGGTTTTAAGCCATCACGAACATCAGGCAATGCTCGCCCAACTATTACGCTCATAGCATAATCTAAATAGGAGGTTTTTAGTTCATCTTCAATATTTACTGGAACTATTTGTTTGGCCAGATCGGACATAAATCGATGGTATCCCTTAACTAATTCTTTTGCTTAATAGTAATACAATGTATAGCAAGGCTACTTTCACGTATTAGATAAACAGTATTTTAAAGATTTTATTGTTATGTAAGTGTTATATAACAGACACTAATAATAGTAATCAACGCAGCATACTAGCATAAAAATGTTTGATGCCATACAGCTTTATTTAAAGGTTTTTATAGGGGTAATCGACAGCTTAAAAAAACATCATAAAACGGTATATTTGATCTATCTGCTTTGCTTGAAAATGACTTTCGTTTAGAATCGAAATATTAAAAGTTAATTTAAAGTAGTGAATGTATGTCAGCCAAACCTCTTAACGTAAATGAAGATGAAATTGCAAAATTCGAACAAGTTGCTAGCCAATGGTGGGATTTAACCGGTGACTTTAAACCTTTACATCAAATTAACCCATTAAGAGTACAGTTTATCAGTCAGCACCTTGCTCTTGAGGTTGACAAAAAAGGTCTAGAGAACGGATTTTATAACAAACAAGTGATTGATGTTGGCTGTGGTGGCGGTATCTTATCAGAGTCATTAGCAAAATTAGGCGCAAAGGTAACAGGCATTGATATGGGCACTGAACCGCTCAATGTTGCTAGATTACATGCATTAGAGACGGGTTTATCAATCGATTATCAAAAGATTACCGCGGAAGAAAAAGCAGTAGAGTGTGTCGGCGATTTCGATATTGTCACTTGTATGGAGATGCTAGAACATGTACCTGATCCTGAGTCTGTGATTAAAGCATGCTCTACACTCGTTAAACCCGGTGGATTAATATTCTTCTCAACACTTAATAAAAGTATTAAATCTTACCTATTAGCAATACTTGCTGCAGAAAAAGTTTTTAAACTTGTCCCTGATGGTACCCATGACCATGATAAATTTATCCGCCCTTCGCAGCTTATCAGTTGGGCAGAAGAACATGACTTAAAGTGTATTGATGCCTGTGGCATTCATTACAATCCCATTACAGGGAATCACAAGCTAAATGATTCTCTTGATGTAAATTATATATTGTGTTGTCGTAAGCTATAAAATTAGTGCCCAAAACATCTACCGCATTAAAATGTAGATATGATGAACCTGATGGTAAAGTGGGTGTCGAATAATTGTTGTAATAGCGACTAAGAGTGCTTAATGTTAAAAACCATTCATTTAATTGAATGGTTTGTTTATATCTGCGGGGCTAATGAAGTCCCTCCTGGACCTTGCAGCAGAAGAACATGGATTGCAGCGTATTGATGCCAGTGGCATCCATGACAACCCAGTCCAATCCAACTACCGGTAATCACAAGCTAAATGATTCTCTTGATGTAAATTATATATTGTGTTGCCGCAAACTATAAAATTAGTATTCATTATATCAACCGCATTAGAATGAAATTTTTGATAAACCTGATGGTTAAACTAGGTGTAGAATAATTGTTATAATAGCGACTAAGACTGCTTAATATTAAAAACCATTCATTTAATTGAATGGTTTGTTTATATCTGCGGGGCTAATGAAGTCCCCCTGGACCTTGCAGCAGAAGAACATGGATTGCAGCGTATTGATGCCAGTGGCATCCATGACAACCCCGTCCAATCCAACTACCGGTAATCACAAGCTAAATTATTCTCTTGATGTAAATTATATATTGTGTTGTCGTAAGCTATAAAATTAGTGCCCAAAACATCTACCGCATTAAAATGTAGATATGATGAACCTGATGGTAAAGTGGGTGTCGAATAATTGATGTTTAAACAACCAAGTTGTTTAAACATTAATCCGCACTCACACGAAAACCGTAACACACTGTTAATTAAGCTATTTATCTTCTTTATGTTATTTCACTATAGCGAACATGAATATTTCACAAAAATAATTTATCAAAATTATATGCTTTAAATAAAATGAAATAATCGTTGCTTTTAGTAAATTACAAAATCAATTAGTCTTACTAGGTTAGTCATCACTAACACTTAAATTACGGCAAAAACAATCACAAAGATCAACACATTTTATCACTTGCAAAAGAGGTCAAACCTCACTATCTTGTGTCTGGAATTATAAAAAACCCTAGATATTGTGCATTTGATGCTCAGTTGTTATTTTTAATACTACGTATTTAATTATTTATTTCTAATACGTATGTGGGATTTTTTATTAGGGACGTTTTAGATCCTTTAATTAGGAATAATAAACAATAACAATAATCGCTTTACAGGTACTTCATGAATAACAACCTCTTTGTAACTAAACGTAATGGTGAAAAAGAATCCATTGATTTAGAAAAAATACACCGTGTCATTGCTTGGGCTGCTGAAGGCTTAGAACAGGTATCGGTTTCTCAAGTTGAATTAAAATCTCACATTCAGTTTTATGACGGTATTAAAACTGAAGATATTCATGAAACTATTATTAAAGCAGCTGCTGATTTGATATCTGAGGAAACGCCAGATTATCAATTTTTGGCCGCTCGCTTAGCTGTTTTCCATTTACGTAAAAAGGCCTACGGTCAATTTGAGCCACCGGCACTTTATGATCATGTTGTAAAATTAGTTGAAACGGGTAAATATGATCAGCACTTACTAGCTGATTACACTAAAGCTGACTTTGAGCATATGGCCAGTTTCATGGACCATAGTCGTGATCTTAACTTTAGTTATGCCGCTATGAAGCAACTCGAAGGTAAATACCTGGTACAAAACCGAGTTAGCGGTGAAATTTACGAGAGTGCTCAATTTCTCTATGTGTTAGTCGCGGCATGTTTATTTGCTAAGTACCCTGCTGAAACTCGCATGACCTACGTTGAAGATTTTTATCACGCTATTTCTCTTTTCAAAATATCTTTACCAACGCCTATTATGGCTGGTGTTCGTACACCTACACGTCAATTTTCATCTTGTGTATTAATTGAATGTGGAGATAGTTTAGATTCTATCAATGCCACATCAAGCGCTATCGTTAAATATGTATCTCAACGTGCTGGTATTGGCGTAAATGCCGGTCGTATTCGTGCTTTAGGTAGTACAATACGAAATGGTGAAGCATTTCATACCGGATGTATTCCATTTTTCAAACACTTTCAAACCGCTGTAAAAAGCTGTTCTCAAGGTGGTGTTCGCGGCGGCGCAGCAACATTATTTTATCCTTTATGGCATCTTGAAGTTGAGAGCTTATTGGTACTTAAAAATAACCGTGGTGTTGAAGAAAACCGTGTTCGTCATTTAGATTATGGCGTGCAATTTAATAAGCTGATGTACCAACGCTTAATTAAAGGTGGCTCTATTACCTTATTTAGTCCAAGTGATGTACCTGGACTGTATGACGCTTTCTTTGAAGACCAAGTTGAATTTGAACGTTTATACGAACAATACGAAAACGACGATTCTATTCGCAAAAAGCGTATTAAAGCGGTTGAATTATTTACCCTATTCGCTCAAGAACGCGCAAGTACTGGTCGTATATATTTACAAAACGTTGACCATTGTAATACCCATACTCCGTTTGACCCGGCTAAAGCTGCCATTCGTCAAAGTAACCTGTGCTTAGAAATTGCTCTACCCACTAAGCCGATGAATGATATTAATGACGAGAATGGCGAAATTGCACTTTGTACACTTTCTGCATTTAACTTAGGTGCTATCGATTCATTAGATGAATTAGAAAGTCTAGCTGATTTAGCCGTGCGTGCTTTAGATAGTTTATTAGATTATCAAGATTACCCTATTGCGGCAGCACAAAGTGCTAGCATGGCTCGTAGAACACTTGGCATAGGTGTGATTAACTATGCTTATTACCTTGCTAAAAATGGTTTGTATTACTCAAACGGTAGTGCAAATAACTTAACACATCGTACCTTTGAAGCCATTCAGTTTTATTTACTTAAAGCAACCAATGAATTAGCAAAAGAGCAAGGTGCTTGTCCTAAGTTTGATGAGACACGCTTATCTCAAGGCATTCTACCTATCGATACGTACAAAAAGTCGATCGATGACATTACCGGTGAACCGCTACACCTTGACTGGGAAAGCTTACGTCAAAGTATTAAAAAGTACGGCGTTAGAAACTCGACCGTATCGGCATTAATGCCATCAGAAACATCATCGCAAATATCGAACGCAACCAATGGTATTGAGCCACCACGAGGTTTAATCAGTATTAAAGCCAGTAAAGATGGTGTATTAAAACAAGTTGTTCCTGAGTATGAAAAACTCAAAGGCAATTATGAATTATTGTGGAATATTCCGGATAACCAGGGCTATTTAGAGTTAGTTGGCATCATGCAGAAGTTTGTCGATCAAGCTATCTCGGCCAACACTAATTATGATCCGAGTAAGTTTGAAGGTGGCAAAGTGCCTGTTAAACAAATCCTAAAAGATTTACTTACGGCTTATAAATTGGGTGTTAAAACACTTTATTATCATAACACCCGTGATGGTGCTAGCGATGATATTGAACTTGAAGACGATGGATGTGCTGGTGGAGCTTGTAAGATATAATCTTCTTACCTAATTCTCTAATACCTCAAGCTAATTAAATAAATACAAAGCCTAGCCAAGTACTAGGCTTTTACTACATAGAGTCGTGTAGCCCTAAAGGAATAAAAAAATGACGTATACCACGTTTAATCAAACACCTAATAATGCACTTTTAGAACCAATGTTTTTAGGTAATAGCGTAAACGTTTCTCGCTATGATCAACAACGTTATATTGCTTTTGAAAAATTAATAGAAAAACAGTTATCATTTTTCTGGCGCCCTGAGGAAGTTGATGTCTCTAAAGATAGAGCTGATTGGCAGGGCCTCACCGATTCTGAAAAGCATATTTTTATTTCGAACCTAAAATATCAAACACTTTTAGATTCAATGGCTGCCCGTTCTGTTAATGCCGTTTTACTGCCTTTAGTCTCTTTGCCGGAAGTTGAAACATGGGTTGAAACATGGGCTTTTAGTGAAACTATTCACTCTCGCTCTTATACCCATATTTTACGTAATTTATTTACCGACCCAGGTGAAATATTCGATGATATCATTGTTAACCCTGCAATTTTAAAACGTGCCTCGAGTATCGCGAAGTTTTTTGATGATGTAATCCTTACGACTCAGTTACTTCAATCACAAGGTGAAGGTACATATGAAATTGACGGTAAGAGTATTGAAGTATCAAGCAGAAAACTTAAAGAAAGGTTATTCCTTGCTATTTGCTCGGTCAACGCGTTAGAAGCGATTCGTTTTTACGTAAGTTTTGCTTGTTCATTCGCTTTTGCCGAGCGAGAATTACTTGAAGGCAATGCCAAGATTATAAAATTGATTGCGCGTGATGAAGCACTTCACTTAACCGGCACTCAACACATTCTTAATAACTGGAAATCAGGTAAAGATGATCCTGAAATGAAAATTATTAGTGAAGAGCTGCGTGATGAAGGACTACAAATATTCTTAGATGTTGTCGAGCAAGAAAAGGAATGGGCTCAGTATTTATTTAAAGATGGCTCAATGATAGGACTCAATGCAGATATCTTAAATCAGTATATTGAATATATTTCTAATCAGCGCTTAACCGCTATCGGTTTTGACGCTCCTTATGACATAAAAAGTAATCCGTTGCCATGGATGAATTCTTACCTTGTCAGCGACAATGTACAAGTTGCTCCACAAGAAACTGAAATATCCAGTTATTTAGTTGGGCAAGTAGACTCTTCCGTTGATGCGGATGATTTTGACGATTTTGACTTGTAAACATAATTAAGATGATAATCGCCTTAATGTTGTCTCTTTAATCTCTATGAAAGTAAAAAAAACGACTCTTATTGTGGACGACATCATCAAAGTACAACCAAAAATCACAGTACAAGGTAAGGTTGTCCATTATAAAAATAATGAGCAAACCTTACTTGATTGTTTAGAGTCAGCTAATATAGAAGTACATTATCATTGTCGTGATGGATTTTGTGGCGCATGTCGAGTGACTCTTGTTACAGGCGAAATTAATTATCCTTTGGGTGAGCCTTTAGCATTTGTCGGTGATAATGAAATTTTACCTTGTTGCTGTAAACCCATTACCGATATTACGTTGTTAATAGATGAATAATATAGTTTAACTAACATCTAACTGTAATGAAATTCCTTTCATTACTCGGTTTAACTCCGGCGATAGTTGAGAAAATAAGCTATCGATATCATCCTGCTTATTCTCATTAATCGCCATATCCAATGCTTTAGTTGCTTCAAATAAGTCCATTGCACCAACAGAGCAAGCTACGCCTTTTAGTGTATGAGCAAGATGTTTTACTGAGTCTATATCCTGACTTTCTATTGCACTTTGTAATTTTTCCCCATCTAAATGATGATCTTGATAAAACATCACTAATATCTCTTTAAATAATTCTTGATCACCTAATACATTGCTCACGCCAACATCAAACTCGATACCATCATAGTTAACCATGTTTTGGTTTTCCTCTAATAAGTTGTCTTGGTCTGCCTTTAATAAGTTCACGACCATATCATCACTCTCTTCTACGATTGAGCTAGTTACTATACTGGCATCAACAACTTGGTTCCGCCCGTGTTCTTTGGCATAATAGAGTGCACGGTCGGCTTGTTTCAATAGTTCATCTATGGTCAAAAACTCATTTTCAGCTAAAACTAAGCCAATACTCACCGTAATATTAATATCTAGTTCAACATCGTTATCACTAAGAATTCGGACACTTGTTTTTTCTATATAAGAACGCATTCTTTCACAAGCGATATTAGCATCAATTCTATTAGTATTGGGCAAGCACACAGCAAACTCTTCCCCGCCAACACGACCAATAATATCATAGCCCCGAAAAACCCCAATCATGCCCTGGCTAAACGCCCGTAAAACTTGATCGCCAGCATCATGACCGTAATTATCATTTACTTGTTTAAAAAAATCAATATCAAGCATTGCCACGATCAATGGATGCTCTGTCCTATTCGCGAGACCTATAGCATTACTGCTTAGTTCAAAAAAGCTACCACGATTATTAATCCCGGTGAGAAAATCGGTTTTCGCTAAATATTCAAGTTGTGCTGTTTTTTCTTTTAATCTGATTGCTGTTCTCATACGAGCGAGTAAAACTTTTGCCACATAAGGTTTTATAACATAGTCACCAGCTCCTAGCTCTAATGCTGCAACAACCTCATCTTCATCAGTAGAAGCAGACAACATAATAACGGGGATTTCAGCCGTCAAAACGTCATCTTTAATTTTAAGAAGCGTCTCTAGTCCTGATAAGCCAGGCATATACATATCAAGTAAAATAAGCGCTATCTCTTCTGTTTTCAATAATGCGAGTGCATCTTCGCCACTATCACAGCATATGACTTGATAACCCACTGCGCTCAGATCAAAGTCCAATAGCATTTGAGTATCTTTAGCATCATCAACAACCAATATTTTATAGTCTTTCTCTAAAATCATTATTATTACTTTTATATTAGATAGCTAAGAATTCAGCTAACTCCTTTGAATTAAATGGTTTCCTAAGTACCGGGTAATCCCAGCTCCGGTCTTCAATAGCAATGTAACCACTAATTGAAAATACTTTAATTTCAGGGAATTTATCTTTAACCATACTTACAGCTTCTTTACCCGATAAATCAGGTAAAATCATGTCCGTAATGAATATATCAAAGTTAATACCATCATTAATTTTTTCTATTAATTGTTCTTTATTATTAGCAACGACAACATTAGCTCCTTTACTCTCTAAGAACAAAGCAACAAATTCAGCAATACTGATTTCATCATCAAGTACTAATATATTAGTATTGTGGTAACTCAGTGATGATATATTTGACTCTCTAGCTAAGTATTTTTCTTCTAATACTTTACATTTAAATACAAGAGTAAAATGTGCCCCGCCAATATCACTGGTTCCTTCAACTTGGATCAGGCCATTATGTTTATACATAGTACTATAAACATTAGCTAAGCCAATACCATTACCTTTATTTACTGATTTAGAACTATAAAATGGGTCAAATATTTTAGTTAAATTCTCTTTTTCAATACCAACACCGCTATCTTTAACATGAATTTCTAAACGATTATTCTCACCTAGGTTGGCTGATATTTCAATTTGGCCACTCAGTCCTTTTTCTTGGATAGCATCTTGTGCGTTTAACACTAAATTTAATAAAATATTGATGAACTCCCCTTGAGGGAAATTTATCAAACAGTGCATCGGTTCAAAATTAAAGGTGACTTTGATAGTACTTAACAATAACTGCTTAAACAAATATTGATTATCATGAATATCTTGAATAGGGTCAAAACTAACCACTTTTACCGTTGGTTTTCGGGTAAAAGCCAACAAGCGTTCGGTTACATCTTTCCCCTTATCTATGGCATTTTTCACTCTATCTATATATGAAGATATGTCTTTTTCGCCCCTCGAAAATTTTATTTCCAACATTTCAATAGCACCAAGAGCAACACCTAATACATTATTAATATCATGGGAGACATTACCAAAGGTATTACCTAACAAAGCTAAGCGATTAGATATAACTTGTTGTTGTTCTTTCCGAAATTTATCGGTGACATTATCGACAATCCAAATATAGATCCCTTCATCAGCTTCATAAGTCACAGATAAATCAAAAACTGAATTGTATTTATCAAAGCTAACATTACTTTCTTTTATCTGACCTTGCTCTTTCGCCCGTTTTTTAAATTCCATATATTCGGTAATACTAAAATTAATATAATTAAAAAGTACCGCACTAGCCCCATCATGATGGGGGGATATGTCTTGATAAACAACATTATCATTATCATCAATAAAAAATATCGGTACTTTTATGGTGAAATTAACCATCGCCAGTAACTTTAATTTTTCAAATAAATCTTCACTACGGGTAATATCTTTGTATACACCAAATACCGCCAACGCAATGCCGTTACTATCCCGCTCAACTTCTGCGATAATTTCAACTTTAACTTTTTGACCCGCAGGCTGCGTTAATTGGGTTTTAAGATGAAAAGGTTGTTGTTGATGAATAGCATTATGAAAACTTGTACGAAATTTAGGTCTATCCTTTGCTAACAATGCATCTACTGAACTATCAATATTTGGTATGATAGATTTGTTATTTAAGCCGTGGATACGAAAGATTTCGGCTGACCAGTCAAGTGTCGATGATTTTATATCAAAGCGCCAATGGCCAGAATTACTAATACGCTCAGCTAACATCAGCCAATCGTTTTGTTTCTTTAATTGTACGATCATATTTTTAGTCGCGGTCACATCTTTGACCGTACCAAACATTAAACTGGCTCTACCATTAATCCGTTCTACAACCTTGCCAACCGCATGTAACCATAATGCATGGCCTTGATTGTTAATGATGGGAATAGTGACATCAATACGATCAATTATTCCTTTAACGTGTTGTTGTATTGTACCCTTCACCTCGTCGAGTGTTTTACTATCTAAATGTTTATCCAATATACTATTGGAACCAATTTGCTGCTCATCTTCGTACCCCAGTATTTTCATTAGTTGGGTTGAATAAAATATATGCTCATTGACGAGATCCCATTGCCAGTATGCTTCATCAATGCCGGTAAGTACTTTGTGCGTTAAGTCGAGTGATTGTGAGTTCAAAATAATTCATCCTCATCATCAATATCAGAAGTATTATCAATTTGATTATTTTCAGTATTTAACTGTTGAAGTTGGTCGACACTATTTAGTGCTTGGTCGAGTAACTGAGTGACTTCAAGAAAATTTATATCATCTTGACTGTGCTTTTTAAGTGCCCCATGCACTAAATCGGTAAGGTAATCTTCTTGGTCTTGTGACAAATCTAAGATATGGAAACTTGTACCCATTTTTTGCACTATTTCATTCATGACTTCCTGTTGATGATGTTTAGAAATCTCAACCATTTTTTTAGTGGTACTCACCGCTTGCTTTATTTGCTCTTGAACACTGACCAAGGAGTTTTTATAGGTTATGAACGCCAATCTCGCGCCAATACATTCAATAACAGAGGCTAAGGCATCAATGTATATGTCGGTATCAATAGTGCCTTCTTCCAAGTTTAGTAGAAACAAAGAGACTAATGCATGGTTAAAAATAGTTCTTGGACCAAAACGATAAAGGCGCGGTTTTACTTTTAATAGCTCCATTACTTCAATTTCTACCGGTGAGCATACACCCGTTTGAGCACTAAAGAAGCTTGGCTTCTCATTAATGGGATAAAAGGCAATACAACCATGGAGGTCCATACTATGGAAATATGAAAACACTTCATCACGGATTTGTTCGTAGGTAAAACAATGATTGAGTTTAGAGGTCAATTGCATACAACTTCCATATTTTGAAGCTTGTGCCATTGAAACATTTATAACGTTATTTTTAGATTTTATCTCATCTTCAAAATCATGTATTTTATTCTGATAGACAATTAGCTTATCAAGCTTAGAATGAAGTGTTAATAAAGAAAATGGTTTAGCTAAAAAATCATCTGCACCACATTCCAAACCTTTAAGTAACGCCTCTTCCGTTGCCATACCAGAATACAATACAAATGAAGTCGGAGCATTGTCATTATCTTGCTGCTCTTTTATCCAGCTAGAGCCCTTTTCATTACCTATATGTTCATCAACTAAGGCAATATCAAAAGGAACCTTTTCCTTGAGTAAATCGTCTGCAACTGCCAAGTTATTCGCACATTTAATGTCAAAGCTCCCCTCTAGGCTTTCGGCCAACATTTTTAAGTAGTCGATATCATCATCAATAATCAATAAATTGTGTTTTATCATTTTACAATTCCTTTTTGTTCTACCTTAACGCTATTTAAAGATGCCAAATATAGTTTGCCGTCACTAAGGTACCTTTTTCTTGATATTCCAAGGTATCACACAGTTGGTTCACTAATTCGACTCCTCGGCCACTTAACTTAACACCGTCATTCATCGCAAGGCTGTTATTTTTTACAACATCTAATATTTCAAATCCCTGTCCGCTATCTTTAATATTAATAACCATTTTTCCACCATGTGAAAGTGGAAAATATTGTAGTGAAATCCGAACATAATTCTCAGCGGCATTAACAACATTGTCTGCAAGTTTATCAAGTCGCTTCGACCGCTCATTAAAGTACTGACTAAAACCTTCCGCGGAGTCTTTTAGTGATGAGTTTAATTCCAAAACGCCATGGTCTAATGCATTAATAAAAAGCTCTGTTAGTATCGTATATAAACTCTGCCAGTGCTCTCCTGCACCTTCTAAATCATTAATTTGATTCATTACTAACGGAATGGGGTTAACTGTTTTTAGTAATTTCCCTGTAAGATGTAGATGATAAGACCAAGTTGGTAACAAATCTTGAGGTATGCCAAAGTAATTATCTTCTCCAGTAAAACCTTCGGGTATAGTAACTTTATTGGTAACCTTTATCTTTTTCCAACCACTGCAGGGAATGTCGACTAAAGAAATATCATCTTCTTGCTCACATTGCTGACAAAAGTCATCAAGGTATTTCAATACATTATTGGTTAAATCTTTTTGAGCTATACCCTCTGTCGCTGCTTGTTCAAATAGCGGAAAACCAAAAAGCTCACCTTCTGGGTTCCTAGCTTCGACTATGCCATCAGTGATGAAAACTATTCTGTCGTCAGTTTTGACCTGGATCACTTCAAGATGAGCATCGGGCAATAATTCAGGTAAAATTCCTAACGGGGGGTGCGTTGATAAAAACTGTTGTTTAATTTTCGCACTCTCATCAAACAGATAACCGTCAGGTAAACCCGCATTAAAAATATACGCAGACTTTTCATGTTCTGAGATACTAGCAAAACTTGCCGCAAAAAATAAATCCCCAGGTAATAAAGTATGTAATTGTCGGTTTAATTGGGCAATAATTTCTAAAATAGAAAAGCCTTTTTTAGTCATGGCTCTAAACGTTTCAGTGACTGGAATAGCGCCAATTGATGAGCGTAAGCCATGGCCAGTGAAATCGCCAAGTAATACATGAAGATCACCATTTGGACATAAGGCACTTAATTGAATATCACCACTAAAAATAGTAGCAGGTTTTTTTATCACACCAATTTTGTCTAAAGCAAAGTTTCTTGCTTCAATCACATCTGACATCATTTTTTCAGCAAGTTCGGCATCATTTTGCTGCTCTCGCTGGAAGCCTTTTACCTGTTCGACTAAATCACTTATTCGTTGCATTGATTTTATCTTGGCTTTAAAAACATTAGGAGTAAAAGGTCTGACTAATATACTATCCCCGCCGGCATCAACACTTTTAATAAAGGCTTGTTCGCTATCCATGCTAGTAATAAAGATAATAGGGGCTAAAATACCTACCCCCGAGAGTTTTTTAATTCTTTTTGTTGCTTCAAAGCCGTCCATAATGGGCATGTTAATATCCATTAAGACTAAATCAGGTTGGTGTTCAATGTACATTTGCACACCACTTGCACCGTCATTTGCAACGACTACACGATAGTTTTCTTCTTCAAGCAGTACAGACAACAATTTGCATTGCATCTTTGAATCATCGACAACAAGTGCAAGTTTTTGGCTTTGAGGCATATCTCGTCCTTACAATCTACAGGTTATAGCTATACCGGTCTACATGAAGATACTCGTTTCAGGAAACCTGAGCGAAACATAATCAAGGCACATTTTTTTGTTAAGGGTTATTCCCTTAAAAACAAATGTAACGACGGATATGCTTTGCTCAGGCTTCCCCCCAAAGGGCTGGTTTATAAACGCTTTATGCTACGTTATTGATTTCGATAATAGAATAACTATTATCTTCAACCAATGCCTTGCCTAAAGGCGTTTATAATTCCAACTGAATCCTGCATCTTCAAGTGGAACGTGTATAGATGTTAAGCCGATAATAAAAGTATTATTCAATGGTCATTAACCGTTGAAATTGGGCTATCTCCAATATCTTTCTTACGGTATCACTCGGCTTAGAAATAATGAGTTGCCCTGCATGTAGTTGTACATGATCTTTTAATAATAAAATCATGCCAAGTGCTGAGCTATCCATATATTCAGTTTGACTTAAGTCTAAAATATAGGTCAGACCTTGGGTCGTTTCGTCGTTGTATAAATCGCGAAATTTCTGATGTAATGAGAAATCAAAACGTTCATTAATTGCAATAACAAGTTGCTTACTGTCTCCAATAAATTTGCTGCTAACCGTCATAAGTCTCTTCCTTATATGTTTGAAATATTAAACAAGTTAAAATAAGTCTATTTCGCCTTCATCCATGTTCAGTTGCTTAACACTACGGGAGCCTTCTGCCTGCCGGGTCTCCTGGTAAACTTGTTGACACCTCGCTTTTAGTTTCATCAATTGTTGATGAACTGAGGTCTCTGGGTTTTTATCAAAGGTAGCCAGTGCATCACTTATTTCATGAATACTACTAACATTCATTTGTAATGACTCGAGTGATTGGCGTGTTAAGTCTTCAAATTGTAACGAACGCACGCCAATATTAACGGCTTCGGTGATCTGAGGAGCAATGATAGAGAGTGCATCAACACTTTGACTTGTTTGATTATTAACGTCTTCAACATGTTTCATCATCACGGTCATTTTATCTTTTGCTTCTAATGTTGATGTCATATCAGCAGAAGCCATTGTTTCTACTGACTCACGTAATTTAGCTATGATAGTTTTGGCATTATTAATTTCAGCACGTATATCTTCATTAAGCGTTGTTGAGCCCACAGATAAACTACGCACCTCATTAGCAACCACAGCAAAACCACGGCCAGCCTCTCCTGCTCTAGCGGCTTCTATTGCTGCATTAAGCGCTAACAAATTAGTTTGACTCGCTAAACCTTCAACTTGTGACAAGAGTTTAAATATACTATCAAACTGCATTACCATATCGTCGGTATATGTCATGGTTTCAAGGCTTTGCTTACTAGTATTTATAATGACTCCAACAAAGTCATCTAGGGTGCTATTTGAGTCAGTAACAAAATTTTCTAATGAACCTCCATTGCCATCTTCCATATTGCCTGAATGGGAGATCAGTAACTGAATCATTTGTTGTTGCTCTTCACTTAAATTTTGCAGATGCTTAAAGCTGTCAGATATTCCGGTAACAGCATCCCCAACCAGCATTTTTGTGCGTTGTAGTTCTTTTTCAACTATATCTACTTCTTGGTGGATAAACTGCTGTAACTCAAAAATAACACTGTGGATTAATTCATCATCCACTACAGGCATAACTCCCTCATGATTAGTATTATTGTTAACAGATTTATCCTTATCTATTTGATTAGCTAATGCTAACAATAGGATAGATAAAAAAGAAAAACAAAGCATAAAGAACATTTCTTCATGAAAAAACAAATAATTAATCCATATCAAAAAGGTGAGTAAACACGATAGATAAAGTCCCTTTTTTATATGGCTCATGAGCACTCCCCTACATCACTTCTTGCTAAAACGTCGTGCATTTCGGTTCTACTTAAAGCTGCATAATTTAGTATATGATTCGCAATTTTTGTTAAAGGCGCCTCTATGGTGTGTGCACAAAGAGCATGGGCTCTGCCTGGCATTCCCCAAATGAGGCTTGAATTTTTGTCTTGTATGAGCGTTCTAGCTCCGAGCGCTTTTAAACGACACATTCCTCGAGCGCCGTCTTGTCCCATACCGGTTAAAAGAATTGCTTGTACGTTATCAGCCAAACTACTCACCGAGTCAAACAACACATCGACAGCCGGCTTATGACGATTAACTTCATCGCCATCGTTTAAAGTACAAAACAAAGCTCCATTTTTATGAACCACTTCTAAGTGCTTATCTCCTGGGGCAATATAAACATTTCCGCTTTTGATTTTTTGACCATGACTCGCTTCATGTACTTCCATTTGACAATTTGCATTCAAACGTTGAGCAAAACGTAAACTAAATGTTTTAGGTATATGCTGAGTAATAACAATGGCTGGAGAGTTACTCGGAAGTGTTACTAATAATTTTTTTATCGCTTCTGTTCCACCTGTTGAAGCACCAATAGCAACCAAGTGATTAGCACGTTTAACACCAGAAAAAGAAAGAAGTTTACTCATATTGTCAGCGACTTTATTGCCAGCTAAGGTATCAGACAATTTAAAATTCTTTTGATCAATCGTCACTACTTGAGTGATTTTTTCTATCAAAACTTCCTTGAAGCTATCTTGAGTTGCAATTAATTCTTGTACCGTTGGTTTGGCAATGAAGTCTAAGGCTCCTATCTCTAGTGCCTGTAGCGTTATATCCGCCCCTTTCGTCGTTAATGTCGACAGCATAATAACCGGCATAGGTCGTAATCGCATGAGGTTAGTTAGAAAAGTAATGCCATCCATTTTCGGCATTTCTACATCGAGAGTTAATACATCAGGATTTAATTTTTTAATCAGCTCACGTGCTACTAGAGGGTCTTCTGCCTCACCAACAACTTCTATATCATTACTATGGCTTAATGCTTCCTTGATTATGTTTCGGATAACAGATGAGTCATCAACAATGAGTACTTTAATTTTATCCATATAATTTAATTCCTTTGTGATGACTGCTAGAAAAGCTCAACATCGCCACTTACCTCTTTTTGGTTAAGTTGGCTGCGATAGTCAATTTCTCTGCGGATAATGGTATCGTTGTGCAAATTATCAAGTCGTTTAATAAAAGCTCGACCACTACAGGGTTCAAAAATAACTTTTCTAGGGTAAATATTTCCAATATCGCTACTTTCAACCATTATTTCTTCTTGCTCTAAATAGGCTATAGCAAAGTCAATATTCTGTTGGCCTACGTCTGACATTTGATTAAGTACTTTGGCACCACCAAATAGTTTTGCTCTTAAATTTTCTTTACGCCCACCAGCCCTTAAAATGCAATTTATCAAGTGTTCCATAGCAAAATTGCCATAACGAGTAGCATCTGTAGTTTTATCTCTACTTCCCCAGTTAACTTCGTGAGCTTCTTTATTGGTTAGTGGTAACATAAAGTGGTTCATACCACCTATGCGGGTACGTTCATCCCAAATACACGCAGAAATACATGATCCTAATGTCGTTGCTATAGCCACATTTTCAGTGGTCATATAAAACTCACCTGGAAGAATTTTGGCAACCACCATATCTCGTTGTTTATCCCAATAATGGTTAACCTGCTTAAACTCTGGCAGGCATTGAGCCATATATTCTGATATTTGTGGGTGATCTTGTCTTAGCACAAAACTTCCTTACTCATGTAATCCCTCTTAAACTAAAAAGGCTTTCTAAAAATGGTTCTGCCAACATTGCTAAAATATTGCTGATAATTACCTAAATTTTCGCTGTGCCCTAAAAAAAGTAAACCGCCAGGTGCAAGCATTTCATAATAACGAGAAAATAATTCTTGTTGCGTTTTTTTATCAAAATATATAATGACGTTCCGACAAAAAATAGCATCAAAAGGACCTTTCATTGGCCAGTCGTGAAGTAAGTTAAGTTGCTTGAACGTGATAATATTTTTTAACTTGTCATTCACTTTGACACTTTGACTACTTTGTCCGCATCCTTGAAAAAAATAGTTTTCTTTTAGCCGTTTAGGAATTTCTTCAATGCGATTAATATCATAAATACCAGCTTTGCCCTTAGCTAAAACATCACTATCAATGTCGGTAGCTAGGATTTTTATATCCCATTTTGTTAGTTCATTTCTCATTGCTTCAAGTAATGTAATAGCAATACTATAAGGCTCTTCACCCGTTGAGCTCGCCGAAGACCATATCCTTAAACGTTTTTTACCATTGGAACCGACCTTTTTATCCTCTATTAAGCTGGGTATTTCTTCATTGGTTAAATATTCGAAGTGATGATTTTCTCGAAAAAAGCTGGTCAAATTGGTCGTAATAGCATTAATGAAAAAATCCTTTTCTTGCTCTGGCTGGTCTCTTAACAACTGACAGTAATCAGCAAAAGAATTGAGTTTCCGCTCTCTAACAATACGTGTTAACCGTCGGTATAACATTTCTCTTTTACTGTCATTCAGTACAATGCCAGTGGTTTTATAAACAAATTCGCAAACAAACTTAAAATCACTTGCAGAAAGTTTCATTGCTTGCTCTCTGTTTACTTGCCTACTTTTAGGATGACCTTGCATATTGCCAGTACTCCTCCTTAGCTCAGTCATCCTTATTTACCTCGATTAAGTCTGTTTCATACCCACAGTGATTACTATCGCGACTGCTCTTTTAAAACTCTTCCCATTCTTGATCAACGGCTGTACTTGGACGTTTAGCACCACGTTTAGGTGCTGGTGCTGCTGAAGGGCTAAAATTTGACTGTCTCTGTGTAGGTGCAGCTTGTCTTGAACTTGCTCTAGGTTGACGTTGCACAGCTACGGGTTGTTGAGCTTCCTCACCATTATTGAAAAAGGCAACTTGATCTAATAGCGATTGAGATTGTTCTTCCATCGATTTACTCGAAGCTGATGCCTCTTCAACTAATGCTGCATTTTGTTGAGTCATTTCATCCATTTGACTGACCGCTGCACTGACTTCACCAATACCTGCAGATTGCTCTTTACCAGCACTATCAATATCACCAATCATTTTACTGACATCTTCAATCGCCGTTACCAGCTCGCTAAAGGTTTGGCCTGTTTCATCAACCAACTTAGTGCCCTGACCTACCGCTTCAACACTATCATTTATTAAGCCTTTAATTTCTTTAGCAGCACCCGCAGAGCGCTGTGCTAAATTCCTTACCTCCGCAGCAACCACTGCAAATCCTCTACCTTGCTCGCCTGCTCTTGCCGCTTCTACCGCAGCATTGAGGGCAAGTAAGTTTGTTTGGAAAGCAATTTCGTCAATGACGCTAATAATGTCAGCAATTTTTTTACTGGATTTATTTATATCACTCATAGCGGTAATGGCATTTCTCACCACTGCACCACCATTGCTGGCTTTTTCCATCACAGAGTTAGATAACTTACTTGCCTCCGATGAGTTCTCGGCATTTTGTTGTACCGTGCTAGTTAACTCTTCCATTGCAGAAGCGGTTTCCTCTAAACTAGAGGCTTGAGACTCGGTTCGATGACTTAATTCATTATTGCCAGAGGCAATTTCACGGGCAGAGTCAAAGACATTAGTAGAAGCATCACGAATTTCATCAACCATTTTACTTAAATTCTCAATAGAGCCATTCATCGCATTAGCGAGTGCCAGGAATTCGCCACCATAATCATTACGCATGCTTTGCGTTAAATCACCGTCGGCAAGTGCTTGTGCAACTTCAATCGCATCATTAATAGGCTCAACAATAGAGTCCATCAAACTATTAATGTTATTACCTAACTCCTTCATAAAGCCTTGGTATTCCGCCGTTTCAATACGACTCTCTAATTTCCCGGAAATAGCATCGGTAATTAAGCTATCTATCTGACTTTGTGCATCTTTTTCTTCAGTTAAATCTACCCATTGCACCCCTGTACCAACATGATTTCCATCTATATCTCGCAAGGCCATGGCAATAAGCTGAAAAGTTAAGCCCGCAACCGCTATTTCAGTGGTATAAGGTAAATTATCAGGGTTGCCTAATAGGTTTTGTTGATGTGCGGGGTTTTTATGGAAAGTATCAAAATTAGTACCGACCATGGTATCAACACTAAAAGAAGGTAAGACAGAACGTAGTGTTGTTTCACGGCGACGTAACATGGTTTGCACTGCTGGGTTGGCATAAACAATATTACCCTGAGTATCTGCCATCATAACATTGGTGGTCATGCCTTCCATTGCCGAGGCTAAGCGTCCTACTTCAACAGAGTTAGCACGGGCTGCTGTGACATCTTGCCATTCCAGCGCATTGCCTATGTACTCGCCGCTGGCATCTAGAATCGCGGTAACATTAAGCTCGAAAGATAAGTGTTTTATTTGAATATCGGTTTTGTAAGGTAAGTTATTCGGATCAGTAAGCAACTTACGTTGATGACTGGGGTTCTTATGGAAACTGTCAATATTGGTGCCAATAATCACCTCTGGATCGGCTTTAAAACCAGGCCAATTTTCAGCAAAGGTTGCTTCATGTTCTTTCAATAAAGCAAGTGTGGCGGCATTGGCATAGGTAATAGTAAAATCTCGGTCGATCATAATATTAGCGGTACCTGATTGGTCAATAGCGCCCTGTAATTGCGCTGTTTGGTTTTCTTGGGCGCGTGCTGCCGTTACATCTTGCCACTCTAGCGCATTACCTATGTACTCGCCGCTAGCATCCATAATGGCGGTAACATTAAGCTCAAACGATAAATGTTTGATTTGAATATCGGTTTTATAAGGAAGGTTACTTGGGTCACTCAACAATTTACGTTGATGTTCAGGGGCTTTATGAAAGCTATCAATGTTGGTGCCAATAATAATTTCAGGATCGGCTTTAAAACCAGGCCAATTATCGGCAAAGGTGGCTTCATGCTCTTTCAATAAAGCTAAGGTTGCAGCATTGGCATAGGTAATAGTAAAATCTCGGTCGATCATAATATTAGCGGTACCTGATTGGTCAATGGCGCCCTGTAATTGCGCTGTTTGGTTTTCTTGCGCTCGTGCTGCCGTGACATCTTGCCATTCAAGGGCGTTACCTATGTACTCGCCAGCTGCATCCATAATGGCGGTAACATTAAGCTCAAACGATAAATGTTTGATTTTAATATCGGTTTTATAAGGAAGGTTACTTGGGTCACTCAACAATTTACGTTGATGTTCAGGGGCTTTATGAAAGCTATCAATGTTGGTGCCAATAATAATTTCAGGATCAGCTTTAAAACCAGGCCAATTATCGGCAAAGGTGGCTTCATGCTCTTTCAATAAAGCTAAGGTGGCGGCATTGGCATAGGTAATATTGAAATCCCTATCGATCATGATATTGGCGGTACCCGATTGATCAATGGCGCCCTGTAATTGCGCGGTTTTGTTTTCTTGCGCGCGTGCTGCGGTGACATCTTGCCATTCTAGTGAATTACCTATGTACTCGCCACTAGCATTGGTAATGGCAGTAACATTGAGTTCAAACGATAAGTGTTTGATTTGAATATCTGTTTTATAGGGTAAATTATTCGGATCACTAAGTAACTTACGTTGATGTTCCGGAACTTTATGAAAAACATCAATACTGCTACCCATAAGTGCTTCAGGGTCGGCTTTAAAACCAGGCCAATTATCGGCAAAGGTGGCTTCATGCTCTTTCAATAACGCTAAGGTGGCTTCATTGGCATAAGTAATATTAAAATCTCTGTCGATCATAATATTAGCGGTACCCGATTGGTCAATAGCGCCTTGTAACTGCGCTGCTTTGTTTGTTTGCGCTCGTGCCGCTGTTACATCTTGCCATTCCAAGGCATTACCGATGTAATCATCCTTACCATCTAAAATCGCACTGACATTGAGCTCAAAAGCTAAGTGTTTAACTTGAATATCAGTTTTGTAAGGTAAGTTATTCGGATCGTCGAGTAATTTGCGTTGATGTGACGGTACTTTATGAAAGCCATCAATATTAGCACCAATAATGGCCTCTTTATTTGCTTCAAAACCAGGCCAGTTATCTGCAAAGGTCTTTTCATGTTTTTTCAGTAAAGCTAAGGTGGCTTCGTTGGCATAAGTGACTTCGAAGTCTCGATTAATCATCATAAATGCAGTCGCTGATTGATCAAGTGCCCCTTGCAGTTGCACCGATAAATCGTTGTTTTTCTCATTTTGGACAGTATTCTTTTCCATGGTAGATCCTTTTGCTGACTGAGTTGTTGCGGCGGCATCAGCTGCGGCAATCATAGTAGTTGCTAAGGTTTGGTATACCACTGTCCAAGCCTTTTTAACGGGGGCGGTAAAGTCATCACCTAAACCGAGTGCTAAGGTTTTTAGTAATGCGGCACCAACCGTATCGTAGTGTTCAGGCTCAGCGCCGTATTGACGATGTTTTGCGCCTAGCTTTTGCACTGCTGGAATTAATTTATCCGGGTTATCGAGTAACTTAACGGCGGTATCTAACATCGCCATTAATTTTTTTCCCTGTTCAGTAATATCATTGGGGAACAAGGCTTTTAATGAAGGATCCATTTCAAACAAGGTGGTATAAAATATGTCTGCGGCTTGCGGCGCGATAGGCAATACTTTTTTCCAGCTCTCTTGCACTAAACTTATTTGTTTGGGTGTCATAAGTTACTTTCCTGTGTTGTTATTATTTGAACAATTACTATTGTTGTTAATTCGATGGTTATAGGTTATTTCTCGTTTAGTTATTACTGCTGGAATTATGCGCTTGATAAAGTGGGTGCTGCATTGCTCTGGTCAAGGTTGTTATCAATATTTGAGTCACTACTTGCACTGGTTTTTTCTTCATGGCTATCTTTATTGCTAGTAACACAATACAAGTCATCTTCATTTAATAACGAATTGCTATCGAGTAAGATAATTAGCTTTTCTTCTACCGATACTAGGCCTTTGAGAAAGCAGCCATCAATACTGTTGCCAAAAGCCGGTGCTTTACGTATCGATTGACTGGTGAACTTGTACACTTCTGAAACACCGTCAACGACAATACCAACAACCATGCTGCTGGATTTTGATTGTTGACGTAAAATAATAGTGACTGTTTGATCATTATAATCAAGGGCTGGCTGACCAAAACGAAGACGTAAATCAATGATGGGAATAATGACACCTCGAAGGTTGATTACCCCTTTGATATAATCCGGCTTATTCGGCAGTTCAGTGACCGAGCTCCAAACTCTAATTTCTTGTACACAGAGTATGTCAACGCCATACTCTTCTCCTTGAAGAATGAAAGTGAGATACTCTTGTTCTATATCTGCCATGATCTTTCCTTTATACAAAATAGTGTCGTTATTACGCTTCAAATGACTAGTCACACAGAATAAAAAATTAACTTTGCAATCTATGCTTTTCTACTTGTTGTAAGTGGCCAACATTAAGCACGGTTACCACCTTATTCTCACTATTAATTAAACCATCAATATATTGAGGACCCACACAGCCGCCAAATGCCGGTGCTGGTTTTATATCGACACTTTCAACATTGAGTACATCTGAAACAGCGTCGACAACGAAACCAATAGTGCGCGATGACGCTTCACTTTGATAAGTGAGTACAATAACTACGGTTGTTTCTAAGTAATTAGCTTTGCCAATATTAAATTTAAGACGTAAGTCAACAATGGGAACAATAATTCCGCGCATATTAATGACACCTTTTATGTAACTTGGTGCATTAGGAATTTTTGTCGGTTGCTCCCAACTTCTGATTTCTTCAACACACAAAATATCAACCGCATATTGTTCTTCTGCTAAGAGAAAAGTGAGGTATTGATCACCACTGGTAATAAAATCAATACCTTCAACTGTGTGTTCCCCTTCAGCAGGAATATCTTGTGCCATTGCTTGTATATTCATAAACATAGCTCCGCAGTTACACTATTATGTCCGTCAGATCTAACTCGTTGATTCTTCTGAGCTTGCTCTAATGCCATATGAATGATGCCAGGTATATCTAATATCATTGCCACAGAGCCATCACCGAGAATGGTAGCGCCTGAAATGCCTGCGACCTGTTGATAATTATCATTCAAACTTTTTATCACGACTTGTTGCTGAGCCAATAAGTCATCTACCATCAAGCCAATTTTTTGCCCATCCGCTTCTACCACAACCAACAAGGCTTTATCTATTTCTGTACATTTTGACTCTAAATTAAACATCTTATAGATAGGTAATACCGGGACATTGTCATCGCGTAATCGATAAAGCACCATATCGCCTGAAACACGGTTAATGAGGGTATTATCAATTTGTAATGATTCAACAATTGAAATGAGTGGAATGATGTAGGTTTCAGTGCCAACTTTGACTAATTGACCGTCTAATATCGCCAATGTTAATGGTAGGTTTACTTTGAAGGTACTGCCTTTACCTAAGGCTGATTCAACTTGAATTCTGCCACCTAATGATTGTATGTTACGTTTAACCACATCCATACCAACACCGCGACCTGATATATCAGTAACTTCTGCCGCAGTAGAAAAGCCAGGTTCAAATAGCAGGTCATATACTTGACTATCGGTTAATATAGCATTTTCATCAATGAGGCCTTTTTCAATGGCTTTATTTAATACTTTTGTTCTATTAATTCCTGCGCCATCATCTTTAATTTCAATGACAATATTGCCACCTTGATGATAAGCATCTAATGAAATGGTGCCTTTCTCGGATTTACCATTAGCAAGCCTAGTTTCTTTTGATTCAATCCCATGATCAGCAGCATTTCTGACTAGGTGTACCAATGGATCACCAATTTGTTCCATTACCGTTTTATCTAGCTCTGTTTGTTCACCATTAATCACTAATTCCATTTCTTTACCCGTCTTGATAGCAAGATCGTGGACAAGTCGAGGGAATCGATTAAAAGCAAAGCTGATTGGCAGCATACGAATACGCATAACACTTTCTTGTAATTCTTTGGTGTTTTGTAAAAGTTGTTCAAGACCACTGGTTAGCCGCTCAACCTTGGTCATATCAAAATCATTGCCTAATTCGGATAACATAGATTGGGTGATAACTAACTCGCCAACTAAATTTATTAAGCTATCAACTTTATCAACCCCAACACGAATTGATCCTAGATCAGCTTTTGCTTTAGCTTTGGTCGATTTATTTTTATCTTCAGTCTCTAGCTCAGTCGTTACAATAGGTTCTTGAATAGCTGTGTTGTTTGCTTGAGACTCAGCTGACAATTCATTACTTGTAGCGCTATCATTTTCTGATGATTCCTCCTCTTCGCACACTTCTAAAGATGAGTTTGATATAGGTTCAATTTCCAATATACACTCGTCTTCAACCCATTCAAAAATCTCTATTATTTCTGATTTTTCTACTTCAGTGATTAGCGTTAGTTGCCAGTTTAAGTAGAGCTCTTGTGCATCAATATCCAACAATGCCGGCAGTGCTTCTGTATTAGCACTTAGGGTTAACTCACCCAGCTCTGCTAAAGCACTGAAAAGAAAAATGGGATCGTTACCTGTTTTCGCTAGGCTATGTTCAGGGATAAATTTGATCTTAAATCCACTGCCCCCGCTATTACTGGAATCGCTTTCAATTTCACTTTCACTTTCACTTTCACTTTCACTTTCACTTTCACTTTCAACTGTTGCTTCTTCACCTAAGGTTTCTGATAAGCGAGCAGAGGTATTGGCAACCTTTTCTTGGTCATAGTCTTGTTCATCTCGCGCTGCTTCAATTAACAAACGCATACAATCGACTGAATCAAGTAAAATTTCGGTATCTTTACTTGTTACTTCTCGACGCCCGTCTCGCATTTCATCGAGTAGCGTTTCAACTAGGTGAGTAAACTCAGTAACACTGTCAAAACCAAAGGTACCCGCTCCACCCTTAATTGAGTGAGCGGCTCTAAAAATTGAGTGAATAGTTTCATTGTCACCCGGCTCTAAATTTAATAAGCCAGACTCCATTAATTCGAGTCCTTCAAAGCTTTCTTCTAAAAAACTTGGAATAAATTGCGATAAATCAACAGTCATAACTGATTACCTACTCTTCCTTGTCAAATTCAGGGGCATTATCACGACAAAGTACTCCTACTAAAAGTACCTAAGATAAGTTCGATAGATGTTCTAAAGTGATTAAACTAATTGAATGGTAATAATATTACTTAACTACACGCTTAATCGTGGCTAACAACTTTTCGGGGTTAAACGGCTTGACTAACCAACCTGTTGCGCCAGCTGATTTCCCCCGCATTTTCATATCAGTAGAGCTTTCTGTGGTTAACATTAAAATAGGGGTAAATTTAAAGTTAGGCAATTTTCGCAACTCAGCACATAAGCTAATACCATCCATATTTGGCATATTTACATCTGAAATAACCAAATCGAAATTATTAGATTTCGCTTTGCTTAAACCATCTTGACCATCTTTAGCTTCGACCGTTTGATAACCGGCACTTTTAAGGGTAAAACTGACCATGTCTCTTATTGAGTTTGAGTCATCAACAACTAACACTTTAGTCATACGGTTTTCCTCATCGCTTCAAAATTTTTTGATAATTACACTTTCTTATGAAAGACAACACTTCAGTCCTTGATGTATTGCAATAAAATGGCATCGCTGATACCAAGTTGTTGAATACTTTCTTTCAGAACGCTGGATTTGGATTGCCACTGAATTTCTTTACCTTGGGCAATAATGTAGGTAACAACGGCAAGAATAAATTGCACACCAATAGTATCAATCCGTGTTAAATCGCTATCGTCGATAGTGATCACATCTTGGTCATCTATAAGCGGAATTATTTGAGCTTGATACTCATCAACTTGAGCAATTGTTAAGTCACTGGGAAATTTTATCATTTGTCTAAAATATCCATATTTATTATTATATTATCTTGTGCTTTAAAGCTTATGACAGATTTACTGGAATGCAAGAAACAATAAAAAATAATTCACAAACCACATAAGCCATTGAAAAACAATAAAATAAATAACAGTTTCATCAATGGTAATTAGAATGAATGTTATTTTTTTTGCTAGCATAAAAAATGTAAAGTGCAAGGGAATTAATTTTTTCTTACACTTTTTAAGGAGTTACATTGAGGGTGAGTTTGGCTTAATAGTCAAAAGAGAGTGGATTTACCGTGGTAAATAGAAAACCATCACTAAGCAAAATAATGCAATTAACCAGAAGGCTTTGACAAAGAATTTTACTTTAATGTTTCTATCATTAGGATGTTTAGCAGGTAACCCCATGCCACAGTGTCGACATTGATTATTTTCGACTTCACCGGTATTTTCAGTTTGACAAAAAAAACACGTTTTAGTTTTTTGATTCATACTTACTTCCTTTTCTTACTCATCGCTCAACAGCTATTGTGAAGTCAATTGGTGATATAATTGTGGCAAACGTAACGGTAATTGCGCGGGTCGTAATATTTGGGTAAAACCATCATTACCAAATAAATAAGGGAGATATTCTTGTGCATCAACATCTATAGTGATGCAAAAAGGTTTAATACCAAGTCGTTTCGCTTCATTTATTGCTTGATGAGTATCTTCTATACCAAAACGCCCTTCATAGTGATCAATATCGTTAGGTTTGCCATCGGTTAAGATGAGTAACAGTTTATCCGCCGTTTTTTGTTCATTAATTACCTTGGTAGCTTGACGAATTGCCGCCCCCATTCGGGTATAAAATCCTGGGGTGATCGCTTGTATCCGCCCCCTAACATGGTCATTATATTTTTCATTAAAGTTTTTCAATAGGGTAAAGCGAATATTGCTACGTTTTACCGAAGAAAAACCGTACATTGCAAAGTTATCACCGACTGACTCTAGCGCTTCGCCAAATAGCAATAAACTGTCTTGTACTACGTCAATAACACGATTGTCATTGTCTAAATGAGAATCTGTCGACATTGATAAATCGGCTAACAATAGACATGATAAATCACGATTATTTCCCCGGTATGACTGAAATAATCCTTTCTCTGCGGTTGCCGCCGTTTTACTTTCAACATGAAAATCAAGCCAAGCGTTTAAATCAAGCTCTTCGCCTTGAGATTGAGCTTTCAGCCAATATTTAACACTGCGCAGCTGTTCAAACTGCGCTTGGATCAAACGTGCTGTTTTTTGTAATTTTACCGGTAGCTTTGCAGGCGAAGCATCCCGTGGCAACATAGGTTGCAATAAACAACGGTCTTTTTGTAATATTTGGGTTTTATAGTTCCATTCAGGTAGCTTTATGCCCTCGCCCAATGGAATATCATCCTCAGAGGCCGAAGGTAAATCTAAATCTATTTTGATTTGTCCACTTTTTTGATGTTGTTGTTTTTTAGTTAAGGTGATTTTATCTAAGTCATCAATAGTGCTCTGATAATCTTCTTCATCTTCATCACTATCATCAGTACCTCGATCCATGTTAGAAAACTCACTCCATGAAAATAAACTTTCTAGACGAAAAATCATCATACCACCACGGCTATCTGGGCAGTCAACACGCTCCGCCTTTTTCCGCGAGCTCTTTGCTTTTTTAGTTTCCTTTTTTTCGGAGTCTTGCTCTTCATTATCATTCAATAGCTCGTCTTCATCAAACTCCGCCATCAATGCATCATCACTATTGGCGGAAGGATAAAGCCATAAATAGACCGCTTTGGGAGCAAAATTAACGACGGGGAATTGACTCACTGAACCAGGAATCAAAATAGCACCTCTTATCGCCTGCTCCATTGTTCTTTCTACCAAGGGCAACTTATCTAACGGCGGACGCATAACAACAAACGCTTTGGCCAATCGACGGTAACGGGTATGTAATGCCGGGAATTTTTCTAAGACTTCGACAACTAAGGCTTGATTATCCATAGCCCAATGACGAAAACTACCCTTATGATGGGCGGCAAGCACCGCTAACCAAATATAGAGATCGTAATTAAGTGTTTTATCATTAAATACGGCTAAGGACTCAGGTAAACGTAAACTTTCTTCATCTTGCCAGGCAAGACTCACTAGCTGATTATCTCCAGATAGCTTTTGTAAAAAAGTTTTACGAGTTAAGTATTCTCGCCCTGTTGCCGCTTCAACACGTTTAACAACATCACCACCTAGAGCTCTGAAAACCATAGATACCGATTTACTTACTTGCTCAAATTCTACTCGTGCTTCATCAAACTCGGGGTTTGCTTTACGAGTAATATATTTATGCCAAAGACCACCAACCCACTCTTCCATAACCCTACTACATTCATTTTAATAAATAGTCGTTAGATTGTATCAATAAAATTATTGCTAACTGTGATGTGGGTCAACAGAAGGCTATTTGGGTTTATCAAAGTTTAAAATGGCATCATTGGCAAAACGGCGTTTGCACTCTGCTGGGGATTTTTTTACTAATACTCGACGAAAAGATTCATCAAGGTTAAGCCATTTGTCAATCATTTCAGCATGAGCATTGGTTTCATTAAAGGACTCAATAAGTAATTGCTTGCGTACATCGAAAAGTTCATTGGGAATAAACATATGAGTATGTGATATGGGTGGGGCTTTACCAATGTAGCAGTTTTCACCACCAAGCACTTTTTGCATAAAATCAACTTGCTGGTCTTCTATATGCTGCTGTGGTATTTCAATAAAATACTGCCTTAACCAAGGGTGCTGATACACCTTGTCATAGAAAACCTTGTTAATTGCAATTAAGCTAACTCGTCCGCCTATACGGTTGAAATCTTCTATTTTTGTCATTAAGTACTTCGACCAATTAATAAATATGCTTGATACATACCCGTTCCACTTGAAGATGCAGGATTCAGCTGGAGCTGGGTATAAATTAAACTATAGGAGAATAATAAGTAAAAGGGTTTAAAAAATAGGAAGTTTATTCACCATTGCTCGAGATAAATTAAACATGCCAAGAAGTACAAAACCAGCATGTAAAGTAACAAAGTAGATTAACCCCACCATAATTGATGTTTGTAATTGCTCAGTAAAATAAATGACCGCTAGCGGTACTACCACAAGTAAAATTCCGGCTAAAATTGACAGTTGTATCGTTCTAATAAGATGAATTTTCCCGATACCTAAATTTCTACTTCTTATATTAGGATAAAAATTAGGATTTATATTTTGCTCTGCTAAATTTACAGCTTGAAGGTTATTCAGTTGGTATTGACGAAAATAATAAAATAGTACCAAAAAAAATATACCCGGTAACAGAAGTAAATTGGCTAAATACAAGGATTGATAAATTACTGCAAATTTGCCACTTGGGCGGGAACTTCGATTAATCACTTTGTCCTCCTTGATTACTTTCTTGATATAATACAAAAGGTATAGTCAGGCAATTACAGTAAATAAATAACACTTATAATTAAGGGTAACAACACAATATAACTTAAAAAAAGTAAACGCCAAAACTTGGGTGCATTATTGAGTTCCATAAATACATCAACAATTTGTTGACCTTTAAGCATGACAATAATTAACGCGCAAATTATGTAGTGACTTCGATTATCAATAAATGTTGGTAAATAAATAGCCATAACACTCAAAAAAATAAGCACAATCCAACTGTTTACAGCTGCATTAACGGTTTTATGCTTCTGCATTTTTTATCCCTATGCTTGAATTTTTATCGCAGTAGTGGGTCAAATAACGTATATCAACGGAAATAAGATAATCCACAATAAATCCACCATATGCCAATAGCTGGTACCTGACTCAAAACCAGCAAGATCTTTATTATGATACTTATCTCGCCAAGCACTGTGGGCAATAAAAGCTAAGATGACCATGCCTAATAAAACATGCATTAAATGAAATGCGGTAATTAAAAAATATAAGGTGAAAAATGTATTCGTTTCAATAGTGATGTCTTGTGCAAATAACGAAAAATATTCCCATATTTTTACGGCAATATAAATTATAGCGAAAGCTTTGGCTGTTAATAATAACCACACCGCTTGTTTAGCCTTTGCTTGGTGCATTACGTTAAGTGCCAAAGCAACAAAAAAACTACTCGTTATTAGCGCTATGGTATTAATTAAGCCCGCCGTTTGATGTAACTGCGCTTTACCTTGGGTAAACATTTCTTTATTTAACTGTTCACTGACAGCAAAACCAATAAAGAAAAGTGCAAAGACAGTGAGCTCTGCCAGAATAAAAAACCACATGGCCAAATCACCTGGCAGTTTTTTATCTGAGTATTTTTCATCTGGCCTTTTTTTATCAGGCCTTACTTCATCTGGAGAGGCTGTAGTAATTGCTGGGCTAATCATAACGTTGTGATAGTCTAATCAAAGTAAATTCTGGCAACATCCATTAAAGCACGTACTGTTTGTGGGTCATCAGATAGTGGCTCAGCTAAACAACAACGACAAACTTCTAACGGATCCATACCTGAGCTTATCATTCGGGCTGCATAAATTAATAAACGTGTTGAGGCAACTTCATCTAAATCATTTTGTTCTAATCGACGTAATGCGCCAGCAAGTTCAACAAGTTTAAAGGCTAAATGTGGCTCAGCATTGGCTTCTTTAATGAGTATTTTTTGCTCTAACTCTGCACTTGGGTATTCAAAACGCAAGGCAACAAAACGTTGTCTAGTACTGGCTTTCATGCCCTTTAATAAATTTTGATAACCCGGATTATATGAAACCACCAACATAAAACCCGGTGCGGCTTCAAGTAGCTCGCCGGTACGCTCTAAAGGTAAAATTCGCCGATCATCCGCAAGAGGATGTAAAACGACGGTAGTATCTTTACGCGCTTCGACCACCTCATCAAGATAACAAATGCCACCTTCTCTTACTGCTCTAGTAAGCGGGCCATCTTGCCAATAGGTACCATTGGGACCTATTAAATGACGACCTACTAAATCGGCTGCGGTTAAATCGTCATGACAGGAAACCGTATATAAAGGCTTATTAAGCTTTTCGGCCATGTGGGCAACAAAACGTGTTTTGCCACAGCCTGTAGGGCCTTTTATCAATACGGGCAGTTGATGTTCAAAAGCATAGTTAAATAAAGAAACTTCATTGTTTTGTTCTTGATAAAATAACGTGTCAGTTGCCATAAGAGGGTATTTTCTGTGGTAATTAAACTTACCGCTAAAGTACCTTGCCCTTAACTAAAGTACAATTACGCAAAGCCTGTTCGTTGATAAGGATCAATGACAGGGGCGAAATAAATTTTTTAATGTGAGCTGATAAGCAAAGATAAGCTTGGCTATTAAAGGCGTATTCGTTAAAATCGCTTCACTAAACGTAACGTGATTGTAAAAACAGCTTTTAACTTCGCTGTTAAAATCACTTTTAACAATGGTTTTTTATGCAGCTGTTTCTTGAATACTTCCCACTTATCATTTTCTTTATCATTAACTCAATCGCTGGAATATATTGGGCAACCGGAAGTCTTATTGTCGCCGCCTTCGTGCAAATATTTTATTACAAAGTAACAAAGCAAAAGATCCCCGCTAAACAATGGATAATCTTCGCTTTAATTGTTGTCTTTGGCAGTCTCACAATATATTTACAAAATGATGCTTTTCTGAAATGGAAAGTAACAATCATTAATACCTTTTTTGGCGTTGCCTTATTAGTCAGTGATCTGCTATTCAAAAAAAACATCATTAAAGAATTTTTGGGTGAATCATTAACGTTACCAAAGAACATTTGGACAAGGTTGAACCTGGCTTGGTCACTATTTTTCCTATTTTGTGCAGGCCTCAATTATTATGTTGCCTTTAATTACGATATTGATACTTGGGTAAACTTTAAAGTTTTTGGATTAACTGGCCTAATGTTTCTGTTTTCCATCACCTCTATTTTACTTCTCTATAAATATTTACCCGTAGAGGATGATGAAAGTGAAAGCGAAAGCGGAACCAATAAAGTAACTAACGAAGAAGACAAAAAATCAAATTAATATCTCAGTTTTTGTGAGCTATAACGACTTATACCAATGCCGATAAGTTCCTGAACTTGTTGTACGGAGTAAAAATATTTCAAGGCAAGGCGCTAGATTGACCAATAGCTGGCTATTGGAATTGAAAGCAACGCAGTCATGAAGAATTTTAGCCAGTACAAGTGGCCAATAATTTAACGGAATTGGTATTATTTTTTAAGGAACAATGTATGTTTTATATGATTTACAGTGAAGATGTAGAAAACTCGCTTAGTTTACGCCTATCAGTGCGTGATAAGCATATTGAGCGTTTGAAAACGTTACAAGCACAAGGTAAGTTATTGGTAGCGGGCCCCTGTCCCGCCATTGATAGTGAAGACCCTGGTGAAGCTGGTTTTACCGGCTCATTAATTGTTGCACAATTCGACAGTTTATCTGCTGCACAGGCATGGGCAGACCAAGACTCTTATATCAATGCCGGCGTTTATAAAAAAGTAACGGTAAAGCCATATAAAAAAGTATTACCCGCTTAAAAAATCAATTATCAGCTAAACTTAACGCTAAAGTATGCTATTTTTAATGTCAACAGTGAGCACTTTAGCGTCAATTATTTTCATCACGACGAGAGTTTATAACCGTAAAATGACCCGACATAAAATACTTTTTGTATCTGCTTTTTTATCCCCTTTATTGATGTTCAATGCTGCGCATGCAGCCAAAGACATTGAAACATGTCAAAAACTAAACGCTGATCAACTATCTACAGCGTCAATGTCTCGGTGTTTAGATGGTGTTATTTCCTATGTTGATCGGGAATTACAAACCTGGGTTAATTTGCATACTTTTAATTTAGAAGAAAAAGCGTTAGTTAATGGTCGATATTCGGCATTAAAAATGTTTAAGCGCTCGCAAAGTAACTTCATCACTTATAGGGAAAATGATTGTCGCTGGCAATATCTAGCGGTATCTCCTGAAGTAGGAGCTGATTTGGCCTATAAATCTTGTTATGTCATGCTCAGCCAAAGTCGTATTACAGCACTGAGCATAATCAAAACAACTAACCCTACACCTTAGTAATTTAGTCTGGGCTAACAAGGTTACCAACATAAAACACGTTAAATAATGCTATGCAACGTGTTTTATGCTTACTACTGTAGTGCTAATATTCTCGATAAATTAATCCGGTTACTGAAATGACTTAGTCAAGAAGCGCTTGTTCTGTTTTATCACTCAACTCATCTTCATCGCTTAATAATACTGCCAACCAACGCCCTTCAGGAGAGCTCTCTAAGCCTATTTTTAGTATCATGGTCAATGGCACGCTAAGTAACATGCCAACAGTACCAAGCAACCAGCCCCAAAATATTAATGACAAGAACACCACTAACGTTGATAGACCTAATCCTTTACCTAAATACCTAGGTTCAATAATATTACCCATCACCATATTAATTGAAATGAAACCTAAACCTATCAGACCGGCCTCTCCTATACCTAATTGTAAAATAGCCAGCGTCATTGGTGGCACTGCAGCAATGATAGAGCCAATATTAGGGATATAATTAAGTAAAAAAGCCAATACCCCCCATAACAAAAAGAAGTCTAAACCAAAGGCCCATAACATCAATGAAACGATACAACCCGTAGCAATGCTGACCAAGGTTTTAATGGCGATATAATCGTTAACTGAAGAAAGGAAACGTTCAATTTGTTTCAAGCGCATTTGAGGATCATCAAGTGCTAAATGTAACTTTTGAGGAAAAGAAGATGATTCAAATAAAATAAACACTACTGTTAAAATAATCAAAAACAGGTTGGTCATCACAGAGCCAAAACTTGATAACATTTCAGCCGCTAAGCCCATCGCTGCAGCGGGGTCAAAATATTCAGTCACAATCGCGGAAGATAGCTGTATATCATGGCTACTTAGAAAATCTGTTAACCAAGAAAATTGCTCTTTGAGCTGCGCTCGATATAGAGGAATATGCTGTGAGAGTTCATTCAATGAACTGCCTACTAAGCCCGTTATAAACACTGCCATAGTGACAAAAGCCACAATAACAGAGATGATAGAAACCGCTTTTGGTATTTTAAAGTCACTGGCTTTATTGATTAAAGGGTTGCAGATAATAGCGATAAAGACAGACAGTAAAAACGGAACTAATATATTAGCCGCAGTTTTAATGCCCGCAAAAATAATGAAAATAGCCGCGACTGTCACAAACGCTTTAGCTATAGAGCTATGATTGGAACTTGAAACCATGAAAATATTCCTTAAATTTCTTTGGTTTCAATATACCTCAAATCGATTAATTACTCTAGTTTACTTATGCTTAAACCCAAGTAATCAATTAGTTATACACGCTATTTTCCAACAGGAATTCATCTTATCAATGTTTGATGCTCCCAATCGTTAACTGGAAGCATCAAAACTGCTTAAGCTAGCTTTCTTAATAAGCCCTGCGTATTTTGCCTCATGGTTCTTGCCACCATAAAATAACCAATGGAAGCAACAAAAGCAGCGCCACTTAATGGCCCTAACAGCCAGATATAAGGATGTATTTGTCCTTCAACATTAAACAATTGCTGTTGAATAACTAGCAAAGCAACATCACTAACAATAGCAGCCACTAAACCAGAAATTGCCCCTAGTAACATAAACTCGTAGAGTGTCGCGAGTTTAATTAAACGCCCTTTAGCGCCCAATGTTCGGAGTATCACGACTTCTTGCATCCGTTCTGCCAAACTTGCTTGCACCTGTGAAATAAGCACTAAAGCACCACTAACTAAAACAATGGATAACACAAAGCCAATCGCTAATGATACTTGCGCAATAATAGATTGCGCTTGCTCGATTTGAGATTTTATATCAATCATACTTACTGTCGGATAACGTTGTAACAGCTGACTTATATCTTTGGTGTGCTTGTCATGTAACTTAGCGGCACTGAAATAAGTGACTGGTACCTTGCCTGCCATATTAGGACTTAAAATCATGACAAAATTAGGCTTGAGCGTACCCCAATCTACGCTTCTAAAGCTTGTTACTTTAGCGTCTATTGGCTGTTCATTAACTAAAAGGGTAATGGTATCACCCAATTTTAGATCCAGCGCTTCTTGCCAACCATCAAAAACAGATACTTCAATTTCATCTCCAGCGATAGCTTCATCAGAGAACCATTGTCCCTCGGTTATTTCATTGCCTTCAGGTAATGACGCTAACCAGGTTAGATTAGGCTCTCTGTTGACTCCTTCTTTGGCCTCTTCATCTTTTTCTTCCCCTTCTTGTTTAGACACTCTGCGTGCAAACTCTTCACCATTTACTGCATCGACTCTGCCACTAAAAACAGGGTAAAACGCTTCATGACTTATGTCATTATCAGTAAAAAATTGCTTAATAGGCTCAACTTCCTCTTCAGCAATATTGATGATAAACATATTCGGCGCACCTTGAGGTACTTGCATTTGCCAGTCTGAAATAATGTCGTTTTTCAATACCACGAGAAATAACATGAGCTTAATTGCCAAAGCAAAACTGATCAATTGAATAGCATTAGCATTCGCTCTTTTTTGTAAGGTAGCTATCGCTAACGACCAACTAGAGCCGGGCCTTAGGCCTAAACTGCGACCAGCGGCAAACAATAATCGTGAAATACCAAATAAAACCGCAATGACTAATAAAGTAGAAGCAAATAAAATCAGGGTAGTCACTATTTCACCACTAAATAACCACATTAAAACGAAAATGGTTAAAAATGATAAAACGAGGTGCAGTCGACTCAAGGCTAAGGTATCGCCTAAATTTCGACGTAATACCCGCAGTGGCGGGATATCAAATAAATCTAGCAAAGGTTTCAATGAAAACATCATTGCGCAAATAAGACCGATAAAGCTAGATAATAACCACGGTCGGACACCTGCCTGGGGTAATTCAGTGCCCATAAATTGAACTAAATAGTCAGCACCTATGGTTTGTAAAACAAAACCTATCGTTAAGCCTGCAATAATAGAAAAACCGGTAACTAGGCTAAGGTGTAAAAGAAAAATGTTTCGAATAACTTTACGGCTGCCACCTAAGGTTTTCATCATGGCGACGGGATCATATTGGCGTTCGCAATAACGTTTTGCAGAGACTGCCATCGCTACCGCAGCGAGCATAATACCAAACAGACCGGCGAGTAATAAAAATCGCTCCGCACGGTCTAAATTGTTACCTAAAGGGGATTGCCTATCTTTAATACCTTCCCAATTTTGGTTACTTTTTAGTTCAGGTTTAAGCCAAGCATAATAATCACTTAACTGTTGTTCATTACCTGCGAAAAGTAAACGATGAAAGACTCTACTTCCTGGCTGAACCGCTTGTGTTGTTGGTATATCAGCATAATTTAATAATACACGTTTGTTACCTGATAATGAGAAAAAAGGCGCATCTGGCTCTTTAACTAATACTTTACTGACCTTAAAGACTCCTGCACCAAGCTCTACGCTATCACCAACCTTGACATTAAGTGTATAAAACAAACCTTCGCTGAGCCAAACAAAACCGGCCTTAGGTCCCGACTCTACCTCATAGTCTTGGCTAGTTAAGCTATCCTTAATGGTGATTTTTCCTCGAAGAGGATAAGTATTATTGGTTGCTTTTACTGAACCTAAGACCAATTCATCATTAGCAAACAACATAGAATCAAAATAGAGCATTTTGGCCGTTTCAAGTCCAAAATCATTTGCTTGTTTTAAGACTTTTGCATCAAAAGCGTGATTGCTAGATAAACGTCTGTCCGCAGCAATAAAGTCACTACTTTTCTGGGTAATATTTAAGCCAATTCTTTCGGTAATTGACGACAAACTAAAGACAGTAAGTACAGCTAACGCTATTGCAGCAAAAATAATCGTTAATTCGCCACGACGAAACTCTCGTGAGAAAAGTTTAAAAGCTAATTTAACCCACATTAGCGGCTACCCCTTCACTGATTTTTTCAAGTTGTCCGCCTTCAATATGTATAATTCGCTCACATTGTTTCGCTAGTTGTTCGTCGTGAGTTACCAATACTAGTGTTGTGCCGTTTTGTTTATTTAAGTCGAATAATAATGTTTCAATCAAATGACCATTTTTACTATCAAGGTTTGCTGAGGGCTCATCTGCAAAGAGTATTTTAGGTGTGCCAATAAATGCCCGAGCGATAGCAACTCTTTGTTGCTCCCCTCCTGACAATTGCGACGGGTAATGTTCAAGCCGATGCGAGAGTCCTACTTTTTCTAATAACTCAATCGCTTGAGCTTTCGCGTCATGATCACCAGCAAGCTCTGCCGGTAACATGACATTTTCTAGTGCGGTTAAACTTTGTACCAGCATAAACGATTGAAAAACAAAGCCGATTTTTTGTGCTCGAACCCGAGCTCGTGCTTCTTCATCAAGCGTACTCAACGCTTCACCATCAAGGTGTACATCGCCTTGGCTTGCAACATCTAATCCAGCTAATAAACTTAATAACGTTGACTTACCAGAGCCTGAAGCGCCGACAATAGCAACTGATTCTCCTGACTTGACACTGAAGTTAATATCGCTAAGGATAGTGAGGCTTCCTTCCAGTGTACTAACACGCTTAGTAAGCCCTGACACTTGAATAACATTTAACTGAGAAAGTACTGACATGACGCGTTGTTTCCTAAAATTTATTATTGTTTTGATTTTGACAAACCTATCATTTAAAAGCGCAGCAAATGATAGAATTTTACTGATAGGTGATAGCTTAAGCGCTGGCTATGGCCTTGAGCAAGCACAAGCATGGGTTCATTTGTTACAAAATAAATATAGTGATGATAACAAACCTATTACGATTATTAATACCGCCATCAGTGGTCAAACAACTGATAACGCCTTATTAAAAATTGATGCTTGGTTAAAAACACACCAGCCTAGCCATGTGCTCATTGAACTTGGCGGTAATGACGGTATTCGAGGCTTTCCCGTAAAGTTGCTACAAAAGCATTTGACGCAACTGGTCACCAAAAGCCAGCAACATGGGGCAAAAGTTGCTTTAATGGAGATTCACATTCCCCCTAACTTAGGCCCGAGATATCGTCAGATGTTTACCAGCAGTTATAGCAAAGTAACAGAACAAACGGGCGCATACTTAATGCCCTACTTTATGTCTGACATTGCAGTTGACTCATCTTTAATGCTCAATGATAACCTACATCCCAATGTAAAAGCACAACCCATCATACGTGATTTTATGTCTGTTGAAATAGATAAATGGTTACAAGACTAAAATAGATAATAAACTTTGCTAATCATTAAAACAAGCTGGTCTAAGGGCTTGTTTTTAAGGTAAACTTAGCTTTAGTTTAGTCAGTATTTCCAACTGAGATAAGCCTAATAAATGTTACTCGGCTTATCATTGTCAAAAATGTATGCCGTTATAACTTCATCACACCCGTTGCCTCATTGTAGTGTTTAAAGACTACATGAATGACAAGTTTTAAATCCATATATTTTACTGGTAACGGATATATACCCTAAACCTTTTCTGTTTAATAATTAACGTAAATTAGAGTAATACTATGGACTTTATCTGGATACTTTTCGCTTTTATCTGTGGCCTAGGGGCAAAAACTATTTCCTTGCCACCCTCAATTGGTTTCCTTGCTGCGGGCTTTGCTTTAAACATTGCAGGTTATCAAGCAGATGACAGTTTAAGTTTATTAAGTGACCTTGGTATTACCATCATGTTATTTACCATCGGCTTAAAACTCAACGTTAAAAACCTCTTTAAAACTGAGGTTTGGTTAGGTTGTTCATTACATACTCTTCTTTGGATTGTAGTCACCATAACTTTTGTAAAAATACTTGCACTGATGTCAGTGAGTTATTTTAGTGATTTAGACCTTATGACAGCCGCATTGATCGCTTTTGCCTTGAGCTTTAGTAGTACGGTTTGTGTTATCAAATTATTAGAAGAAAATGGTGAAATGCGCACCCGTCATGGCAAGTTAGCCGTAAGTATTCTCGTCATTCAAGATATTATCGCCGTTGGTTTTTTAGTTGCTGCAACAGGAAAAATGCCATCCGTTTGGGCCTTTTCTCTACTCGGATTATTTTTACTAAAACCTATGATTAATAGAGTAATTCACCATGTTGGCCATGGTGAATTAATCCCTTTAATGGGATTTTTCTTAGCGTTAGGTAGTTATGAATTATTCGAATTGGTTAATATTAAAGGTGACTTAGGCGCATTACTGGTCGGCATGTTTTTAGCCTCGCATGTAAAAGCGACAGAAATTAATAAAGCGTTAATGAGCTTTAAAGATATATTTTTAATCGGTTTCTTCCTATCTATCGGCTTCACTGCTCTACCAACCTTAGAAATGTTAGGTTTAGCAACGTTATTAATACTATTGATCCCCATTAAATTTGTGATGTTTTACGGTATATTCAGCTTATTAAAAATGCGTTGTCGAAGTGCTTTCTTAAGCGCCCTTTCGTTAAGTAACTTTAGTGAATTCGGCTTAATTGTAGGAGCCTTAAGTGTCAGCTCTGGCTGGCTTAGTAATGATTGGCTAGTGATCCTTGCTTTAAGCATGGCTATTTCATTTATTTTGACAAATATAGTTTATCGGTTTGCCCATACACTGTTTGCTAAATATAGAGGATTTTTATCTATTTTTGAGCGCCAAGAAAAACTAGAAGAGGACAGCTTTTGCCAACCCTCACAGCGGCCGATTGTTATCATTGGCATGGGCCGTGTTGGTATGGGTGCTTATCAGGCCATCAATAGCCATAGCACTAATCCTGCATGGGGCTTAGATGCTGATAAGGATAAAATTACTTGGCTGACAGACCAAGGTATTGAAGCCTATTATGGTGATGCAGAAGATATTCATTTTTGGGAAAGCATGGATCTTGCAAAACTAGAGCTTGTGTTACTTGCGCTCCCCTCAGTACAAGATGCAATTAGTATTACTACCCAGTTGAATGCGGCAAATTATCAAGGAAAAATTGCTGCTGTCGCACGTTATGATGATGAACGTATACAACTAGAAGAATTCGGCATTGATAAAGTATTTAACTTTTATACTGAAGCTGGGGTTGGTTTTGCTGAGGAAAGCCTAGATTTATTACCTAAAAATAGTTAATCACAGGCGATAACGCCGTTAGGATGTCCAACAAGCGCTGTCCGAAGGATTAGGCTAAAAACGTTTTACTCTTTGTTGAGTAGTACTTGCTTAAAGTGACTAGGCTACATACTTCTCGCCGCAATTAAAACGCCTTATTCTCTGAAAAAGAAGCGAACAAAGTTTAACCGCGAAAGATCAACAGGCCCTAATAAACTGGCCTAAAAACCGCAATGAATAAGCGAGAGTAGACGCTGCGAAAAGTCTGTGGATAAACTTGTGATAAAGCAGTTCAATAGCTGTACATAGTATAAGAATAAAAAACCATCACACACACAAAAAACAACCATAAGCACCTGTATTTAATACATAAAATAAATAAATAAATAAACATTAGCTATTTAAAAAACATACACTACACTTAATTACACAAGCTTAGCAGCAAGTACTATTTTTACTGTTAAGATGTTAGTGAATTGGATTACAACCCTAGTTTATTTTTGTTTTGCTTTTGTTTTGTTTTTATCTTAATTACCAGATAATGGTTAATTAGCGCACGGCTCAAACCCCTTGAGCCATTCTTTGAGCCCAAACGAATGTTTGGGTTTTTTTTTATCTAAAATTTGTGTTATACCAATTTGATTAAATTTCTTCCCTACTCAGATCTACATTGCTAAGCTTAGAACGAACAAAGTTTGTTAAACATAGTCATTCTATATTTAGCTAATTTTGTGACGTTATCAGTTTAGCAATGAGCTCCCAAGGGCGAGTACCTAATAAAAGGTAAAGGCTTATTTGCTGCGTTATTGATTTTGACAAGGCAATAACCATCCTCATCAATCAATGCCTTGCCTTGCCTTTCAGCCTTTTAATTCTCGCTGAGTGGGAGAGAACTTAATCAACTTGGTATTAATTACAGTTTAAATAGGCGGTTGAAATTGTCTGTTGAGAGTTTAGCTATCTCTTCCACCGATTGCCCACGGATACTTGCTAAATGTTTGGCTACTTCAACCACATAAGACGGTTGATTCTCTTTACCTCGATGAGGGACAGGTGCAAGGTAAGGCGCATCAGTTTCAATCAAAAATTTATCATCAGGTACTAATGCTGCCACCTCTCGAAGAGCTGTTGCATTTTTAAAAGTGACAATACCTGAGAACGAAATATAAAAGCCTAACGCTATTGCTTGCTCGGCCATTTCCCAGCTTTCAGTAAAACAATGAAGAATACCTCCGACCTGCTCTGCCCCTTCACTACGTAATAACGATAAGGTATCTTCTTGTGCCTCTCGGGTATGAATAATAAGTGGTTTATTCAGCTCTTTAGCTACATGGATATGTTTTTTAAATGAATCAAGTTGCAGATCTTTGGTTTCTGGTGCGTAGTGATAATCCAATCCTGTTTCACCAATAGCAATTACACGGTCATTTTGACTTAATGCTAATAATTGTTCAGGTTTAATTTCGTCTTCTTGATTCAATGGGTGAGCACCACAGGTAAGAAAAACGTTGTCATAGTGAGCCGTTTTGGCTGCCATTTCAGGGAAATCAGCTAACGTTACGCTGACACAAAGTAGTTTATCTACTTTAGCTGCTTGTGCAGCTTCAATAACATTATCTAAATTATTATCATAAAGAGATAAGTTAAGACGATCTAAATGGCAATGTGAATCTATAAACAACGAGGAGCTCCTGTGCTTTAAAAAGGGTTAATAAAAGTATTAGCTACCACTTATTCAAATTGTAGCAAGTAGCTACATAGTAAGTGTTGGCTCTGAAGAATTTAAATGTCGAGCTATGATTTGCTCTATTTGGTGGCGTATTTTTTCAGGATCTTTAACAAAAGTAATACCAACACCTGGGGGCGTGCCATTTTGCGCGCCAATGGGAGTCAACCAGCAAACTTCTCCCTGAACAGATGACTCTTCTAACGCATCAGGCAGTAAAATGTGTAATTCAACCTCATCGCCTAAATCATATTGGCGTGGGGTGCGTACAAAAACCCCTCCTTCTTTAAGAAATGGCATAAAGGCGAGGTATAGATCACGCTCTGAATGAAACTCTACGTTTAATGGGACCAAGTTGCTCTCCTATGTCTATGGCCTAACGATAGTATTTATCGTCATAAGCAGTTGTTCTGAGACGAGTTGTCGGTTTGCTTGTATATACGATTTTATCAGTTTATTACTATTGATGATAGCTAGATAGACCTGATTTAGCACGTGTACAGAAATATCCTTACCACTTGTCATATTTTCGTTTACTGTTTCCCCTTGACTCAAAGTCAGTGGTGAGCCGAGATCAGATCCCTTCTTAAGGTAATACTTTCTTACTAGGTTACAAGTGATCTTTTCCAACCAACGTAAACCGTGCGCATTTTCAATCAGTTGGCTAAGCAATATACTTTCATTTTGTCCGTGATATAGATAATCTAAAAAATTCTTACTAAATGTTTGAAACTCTTGGTATATAGCCTTATCGGTTAGCTCTGCTAACTGGGATAAGTTGACAAAATCATTATCAATTAACCCTATATTAAAGCTAGAGTCATTTGCTGTCACAGAATCATCAAGTGTTGATACCTTTAGTTGCGCCAGCAAGCCTGCACCGACCATAGGTCTAATGTTATAGACTGAGCAACGACTGATAATGGTAGGTAATAAACTATCGATATCGTCCGTGACTAAGACAATATAGCTATTCGCGGTTGGCTCTTCTAATGTTTTTAATAATGCATTGGCTGCAGCTACAGTCATTACCTGAGCTTGTGGAATTAATATTGTTTTCGTTTTACCTAAGTGAGCTGTTTTCTCTAAAAAGGTATTACCTCGACGAATATCGTCAACCCCCAACGTTTTGTTGTCACTGCGTAATAATAAATAGTCAGGATAGGTAGTACTTTTTCGTAACAAACAGCTTTTACATTGTCCACAAGCTTGGCTGATAATATCAACGTCAGGTGCATTTATTGTTGATAAAGGCTGTTGGCATATTAGCAATTCAATTAGCCATGTTGCGAGCGCATCCTTACCAGAGCCCTCTATGCCTTGAATGAGAATGGCATGTGCTAAGGTGCCTTGTTGATATTGACGACTTAATTGCACTTGTTTTTCACGACAAATTGGTAGCATATATATCCTTTAACTCATGCCTGCATCAGCGATAAATTTAAGAACAGATTTCTCTATATCCTGATGCACTTGTCGCATTTCTTGTGATGCATCAACCGTGACAATAGATTCATCTTGCTCTGCAATTTCTCTATATTTATTATGAACACGAATAAAAAAGTCCATTTTTTCTAATTCTATACGATCTAAATCCCCCCGAGCCTTGGCGCGAGATAAACCAATATGGGGATCTATATCTAAGTAGAGTGTAATATCAGGTCGAAAGCCCTTTAAGGTTATATCACTAATAGTATTGATGATGGTTTCATCGAAGCCTCGTCCACCTCCTTGATATGCACGAGAGCTCAAATCATGCCGATCACCAATGACCCACTTTCCTGCAGCTAAAGCGGGAAGAATTTTGTTAGCAAGCAATTGACTGCGACTGGCATACATAAGTAATAGCTCAGTTTCAACAGTAAGCTTTTCTTGATGATCTACTGATTTAACCATGTCGCGCAATGATTCAGCTAAAGGTGTGCCACCTGGCTCTCTGGTATTAATATAGTCAATACCTTGCTGATTTAACATGCTTTCAATGACAGTGATGGCTGAAGATTTACCAGCACCTTCCATGCCTTCAATTACAATAAATTTTCCTGTTGACATATTTACGCTTTTACCTTTTTCATTTGTTTAATAGATGTGACCTAAGTACTTTGAGCGAATCTACTTTTGTTTCTGGATTTTTAAATAATTTCGAACAGCAGCATTATGCTCTGCTAAGGTTTGGCTGAAAACATGCTTGCCATTACCATCACTTACAAAGTAAAAATAATCACTCTTGGCTGGGTGTAAGGTGGCTTTAAGTGCTGATAAACCGGCCATCGCAATAGGTGTTGGCGGTAAACCATTTATTCTATAGGTATTATAAGCTGTTTTCTCTCGTTTGTGCGCGTAAGTAATGTCACCCTGATATCGCTCACCTAGACCATAAATGATGGTGGGGTCTGTTTGTAACCGCATTTTTTTGCGTAAGCGATTAACAAAAACAGAGGAGATAAGTGGCTGCTCCGCTACATAACTTGTTTCTTTTTCAATAATTGATGCCATGATCAACGCTTCATAAGCTGTTTTATAGGGTAAAGATTCCGCTCTACTGCGCCATAAATGATTTAGCTGTGTCTGCATATTTTTATAAGCACGCTGCAATAAGACGACATCAGGTGTGTTGGCGGTAAAAGCATAGGTATCTGGAAATAACCAGCCCTCAGGATTAGCTGAATTAATACCTAATTTTTTCGCTACCTCATGAATAGGTGTACCTTTAATACTTTGTTGAATGTGTGGGTGCTCAGCGAGAATAACTAAAGCATCTTGAAAACGAGTGCCTTCAATAAAGGTAACTGAAAACTGATGTTCTTTGCCACCAACAACCTGTGCTAATAATTGCGATAAATTGGTACCTTTAATAACGAGGTAAGTACCCGCTTTGATATTAGCTTTTTGTGGAAATATCCGACCATAGCTTTTCAACCAAACAGCAGAGCTTACCCATTTATCTTGCGCTAACTCTTTAGCAAAAGAGCTAATAGAGCTGCCAGACTTCACTGTTAAAAAACTATTTTCCTCTATTGATAAAGGTGTCTTTAACGCCGTATACAATTGGTAAGTTAAACTGCCTACGGTGCCAAGTAATACTAATAAAATAATAATAATAATTTTTCGGAACACACTTTATCCTTATATATATTGGGCTAGAAAATCGACAATAGAAGTCGTTTAGATGAAGTCTTTCATTTGCCTTTGCAGCTGTAAAACAAGGTCGAGATCAAGGAGGCGATTATTGTACGTTTTTACTGGCATGATGCCCATCAAAGAATTACAGATAAACATCGATTGCGCTTTTTTAAGATCGCAATGCGTAGTTTTGCATATGCTAACTTGTGAGTTATGAGCAATAATGGCCTGCCGAATAATGCCATCAACACCTGATTTTGATAGGTCGGGGGTACATAGCTGCTCACCTAGAAAGTAAAATAAGTTTGAACTAGTTACCTCAACTACTTCTCCAAGGTAATTTGTAACAACGAGATCATCCTCATCGCGATCATCAAGCTCTGCCCTTAATAAGACTTGCTCAAGTCTATTGAGGTGTTTTAATCCTGATAACATAGGGCTAATCGAAATCTGTTGTTCACTATCGCCGAGATTAATGCCCTGCAACGCGAGCGTTTGGTAATGGCTAGGGAAGTCAGAAACCATCACGATAATATTAGTAGCATTATCACTTAACCCTATTCGGGAATACCCTCTACCACCACTGCCTGCAGTTATCATCACCTTTAATACCGCTAGTGGATAATTTTTGGCAACCGCTTTCAAATGAGCTATAAATTTCTCAGTCAATGGAGCTTTGATTTTTAGTTGCTGGCAGCCATCGATTAATCGTTTTATATGTTTATCTAATAATACAATCTCACCATTAACGATTTTAGCCGTAGTAAATATACCATCACCATAAGCTAACCCCCGTTCAGTAATTGCTATATCTGATTGTTGCTTACCATTTACTGAACAATATTTCATTGAGTCCCACTACATTCTTTTAAATATAAAAACAATTGACATAAAAAAGCCTGAAGACTTCCTCTAGTAGAGGTAGTATTCAGGCTTACTCATTCTTTTTCAAGTGCTTTAATTAACTTCTGATTAACTAAGTTAAAGCCAGAAGCTTAAAAAGGACAACAAACTAAAAAATTAGATTTTCTTAAAGATTAATGAGCCGTTTGTGCCGCCAAAACCAAATGAATTACAAAGTACATATTCAAGTTCAACATCACGAGCTGAGCCGGCAATATAATCTAGATCACAGCCAACATCTGGATTATCTAAATTGATTGTCGGTGGTACTTGATTATTCATTAGCGCTTGAATACTAAAAATGGCTTCAACTGACCCTGCAGCACCTAACAAATGTCCTGTCATTGATTTGGTAGAACCCATCATTACATGATGTGCTTCGTTACCAAAAACAGTTTTAACTGCATTCGTTTCAGCAATATCACCTGCAGGTGTAGAAGTACCATGAGCATTGATATAACCAATTTTACTAATATCTACTTTGGCATCATTAATAGCATTTTGCATAGCGCGCGCTGCACCATCACCATTTTCAGGTGGTGATGTCATATGATATGCATCACCGCTCATACCAAAACCAACAAGCTCAGCATAAATTTTTGCGCCACGTGCTTTCGCATGTTCATACTCTTCAACAACAATAACACCTGCACCATCACCCAAAACAAAACCGTCGCGGTCTTTGTCCCATGGGCGAGAGGCAGCTTGTGGGTCATCATTACGACGTGACAATGCACGTGCAGCTCCAAAGCCGCCCATACCTAGAGTCGTAGAAGCTTTCTCAGCGCCACCAGCAACAACAGCATCAGCATCGCCGTATGCAATCATACGTGCAGCATGCCCAATGTTATGAACACCACTAGTACAGGCTGTAGTAATCGCAATATTTGGCCCTTGAAGACCAAACATAATAGATAAATGACCTGCAATCATATTAATGATGGTTGACGGTACAAAAAATGGTGATAACTTACGTGGATTACCTTCAGCTTTCATCAGTTTTTGATGGTTTTGCTCAATTAAGCCTAAACCGCCAATACCTGAGCCAATAGCAACACCAATACGAGGAGCATTTTTCTCAGTCACTTCGAGACCAGAGTCTTTAAAAGCTTGCACACCAGCAGCCACACCATATTGAATAAAAAGATCCATTTTTTTGGCTTCTTTTCGTTCCATATAATTTTGGGCATCAAAGTCTTTTACTAAGCCAGCAAATTTAGTGGGATAATCTGTGGTATCAAAATGGTCCATATTAGCTATACCACTTTTACCAAGTAGCAAGTTTTGCCATGTTTCTTCTGCGGTGTTGGCTAAAGGGCTTAACATGCCCATACCAGTAACTA